>ENA-OWPI01000006-OWPI01000006.1-marine-metagenome-genome-assembly--contig:-NODE-6-length-294508-cov-7.793296_pt1 | contig 294508 bp, 280 predicted proteins | sample MGYA00238138_ERZ651775 | MGnify/ENA primary metagenome ERZ651775 (study PRJEB26906, sample SAMN06265043) | marine metagenome | isolation source: Helgoland LTER site | place: Germany:Helgoland, sampling... | reverse complement strand
TTGGTGGGTGATGAGGGATTTGAACCCCCGACATTCGCCTTGTAAGGGCGACGCTCTCCCAACTGAGCTAATCACCCGTGTCACAGAGAGAGGCGCATTTTACCGACTATCGGGGGTATGTCAACAAGATGTGTGCATCGGGTTAAATAAAACCCCTCTCGTGTTTTGCGAAACCCACGAGCTCACGCAGAGCAGGGCACAACGACCAAATTCCACTCGCTCAGCGCCGCTGCGATATACAGGCAATGGCTAAATCGCTAGAATAAGTGCCCGCTGTTTCTTTGTTTGGTTGCCGGTTTGGCTGCCTTTAACTTATGCCACGATTACGAAGCCCGACATTATGCGATTGTTTAAAGAATTCACCTTCGAAGCAGCTCACCGGCTGCCTAATGTGCCCCCAGAGCACAAATGCTCTCGGCTCCACGGCCATTCGTTCGTCGTTAGGATTAGCGTTCAGGGTGAGGTTGGCGAAGAATCGGGCTGGGTGATGGACTTTGGAGATATTAAGGCGGCGTTTCGGCCTATTCTCGAGCGCCTCGATCACTACTATCTCAATGACATACCAGGCCTTGAGAACCCCACCAGCGAAAACCTTGCGCGCTGGATCTGGATAGAGCTTACACCCGCCCTGCCTCAGCTGTGCGAGGTCGAAATACGCGAAACCTGTACCAGTGGCTGCATCTACGTCGGTGACTAAACCCAGCCGCTAAGCCCAGCCACTGCACATCGACGCTTCACATTGGCGCTTCACATTGGCACTAGACGGCAATAAGCGCGGCAACCTCAACCGACTCGTCTGCTAAGCGCAACGCAGTGACCGCTGCGCGGTCTTTGACTAGCTTTTTCGCCAACATAAATTCCTTCGGTCGCCCAACGCAGTCAGCAGCGATGACCACACCGTCTTTTAAGTAAAATAGCGCAAAGCCGTTTTCACTCCCGACCTCGGGCGTGCCGCGAATGGCAAGCTCATCGAAGCCATCGCTCAACCCGACCATTTGCAGTTTAATCTCATACTGATCTGACCAGAACCAAGGCACCGCGTCGTAGGCGATTACCTTGCCGCAAATATTCGCTGCGGCCACGCGCGACTGATCCGTGGCATTCTGAACTGACTCGAGCAGCAGTGGACGGCGATAGAGCGCACTCGGATGCCGAGCACAGTCGCCTGCCGCGTAAATATTCGCATCGGTTGTTTGGGCATTTTCATCAACCAGCACGCCGCGGTCGGTGGCGAGCCCAGCCTCTTCACACAGGCCAACGTTGGGAATTACACCAATTCCGGCGATAACAAAGTCAGCCTCATACTCCGAACCGTCTGCGCAAACAACAGACTCCACCGAGCCGTGACCCCGTAATTCGCTGACCATCGTATTGGCAACGATCGTCACTCCCCTACTGGTATGAAGCTGTGTCATATACGCTGACATTACTTCGCTTGTTACGCGCTCAAGAACGCGCTTCGCCGCCTCGATAACGGTCACCGCGAGTCCCATGCTGCATAAAACAGCAGCTGCCTCGAGCCCAATATACCCACCGCCCACGATGACTACCTTTCGATCTGGAGTCGCCAGCGGCCGGAATTTTTCGATATCGGCTGCATTGCGAATCGTGAATACGTTATCGAATTTCTCGCTGCCGGGTAGCGTGCGCACGGTGGCGCCAGTGCAGATAGCAAGCTTGTCATACTGACGAGAACTGCCATCGGATAAGAGTACGGTTTTTGCGTCTCTGTCGAGTTTCTCTACGCGTGTGGAGAGCATCAATTCAACGTCATTATCAGCAAACAACTTTGCAGGCCGGAGACGGATCTCATCTAGCGTCTTTTTACCCGCGAGGAGTTCTTTAGACAACGGAGGACGATGGTAGGGCAACTCATCTTCTTCGCTGATGAGTAAAATCTTACCCTCCCATCCCTCTCGGCGGAGCTGCAGGGCTAAGGTCGTGCCGGCATGGCTCGCGCCAACAACGATACAGGTTTGCTCACTCATTTACTGACTCCTAAAATTAATATTTTATCGAGAGAAGACTGAGTTCAAAGCGACCAGTCAATCTCTCCTCTGCCTCGCTCACGCAGAAATTGATTGCATCGAGAAAAGGGCTTGCTGCCGAAGAAGCCTCGATAAGAAGACAACGGCGAAGGATGCGGACTCTCGATAACGAGATGCCTCGTCGCATCGATGAATTTCTTCTTACTTGCAGCAAACTTGCCCCAGAGAATAAACACACAAGGCCGAGATTCTCTCGCTACCACCTGCATGATCAGATCCGTTAACTGTCCCCAGCCAAGTGTTTCGTGAGAGCCTGCATCCCCCGCCCTCACCGTTAAGACACTATTTAGCAGTAATACTCCTCGACCCGCCCACTCGCTCAGATCGCCCTCTACTGGTTCGAGGGCATCTGTATCGTCTGCAAGTTCGCTAAAAATATTGCGCAGCGAGGGAGGTATTTTATGACCACGTCGCACGGAGAAACAAAGCCCATGCGCCTGCCCCCCGTGATACGGATCCTGGCCGAGTATTACGGTCTTGACCTGCGCCGGCGAAGTTTTCACTAATGCCGAAAAAACTTCATTCAGGCCTGGGTAAATCAAATATCCCGCGTCAGATTCGGCTTTCAGACTGCGCTCGATCTTTGCCAGCAGAGCCACTACGCTCGCCTCGCTCTGCCCAGGCAATGCCGCAAGGCTCGCTAGCCATTCCTGCGGCATCGCCTCACTCAAACCATCATAAAAACAAAGAGTGCTCATCGCGCGCCCGAAGCGCTAGTCTTGCGCGTGCAGAGGGCGCATGTGTGGAAACAACAGAACATCTTTAATCGATGCGCTATCGGTAAACAGCATGACGAGTCGGTCGATTCCAATACCCTCACCTGCCGTCGGTGGCATGCCGTATTCTAAGGCTCGAATATAGTCTTCGTCATAGTGCATAGCCTCGTTATCACCCGAGTCTTTCTGCGCAACCTGCGCCCTGAAACGCTCGGCTTGGTCTTCGCTATCATTCAATTCAGAAAAACCGTTGGCCAGTTCGCGTCGACCGATAATAAGTTCGAAACGATCGGTGATCTCTGGATTATCCTCATTGCGTCGCGCTAGCGGCGAAACCTCGATTGGGTATTCTGTAATGAAGGTTGGTTGATCGAGTTCGGCCTCGACTTTCTCTTCGAAAATCTCCATCAGAATCTTGCCCTTACCCCATGCCTTGTCGTAATGCACGTCGAAACTATCGGCAAGCGCCATAAGCGACTCTTTAGTTGCAAACGCAGCGTCGTCTGTAACACCGCAGTATTTCTTGATGGCGTCGACCACTGAGAGGCGCGCAAAAGGCTTTGAGAAATCGTATTCGGATCCCTGGTAGCGCACCACTGTTGTACCGAGAACCGTTTCGGCTATCGTTTTAAATAAATCTTCGGTGAGATTGATGAGATCCGTGTACTGCGCATAGGCCTGATAAAATTCGAGCATGGTGAACTCAGGATTATGACGCGTAGAAAGCCCTTCATTGCGAAAGTTGCGATTAAGTTCGAAGACGCGATCAAAGCCACCGACAACCAATCGCTTGAGGTAAAGCTCTGGGGCTACCCGTAAAAACATGTCTTGATCGAGTGCGTTGTGATGCGTGACAAAAGGTCTTGCCGTCGCGCCACCCGGAATTACCTGCATCATTGGAGTCTCGACCTCCATAAACTTATGGGCCTCGAAATAGTCACGTATGCAGCGTACGATTTTCGAGCGCATGGCGAATATTCGGCGCGACTCCTCATTCACAATTAGGTCGACATAACGCTGGCGATAGCGCATTTCGGTATCAGTCAGTCCTTTAAACTTATCCGGCAGTGGCCTGAGCGACTTGGTTAAGAGGCGAAAACTCGCAACGCGGATTGTGAGCTCGTCTTTGCCCGTTTTAAACAGCTCACCTTCGAGGCCTATGATGTCGCCAAGATCTAATGCCTTAAACTCCTCGACTAACTCTTCCGGGAGCGATTTATTGTTCATATAAAGCTGCATCTGCGCAGCCCCGTCTTGAATCACAGTGAATGGGCCGCGCATGCGAATTATGCGCCCAGCAACCGACACCTGAACCGCCTCGCTTGCGAGCGCCTCTTTGTCTTTTGCATCGTACTGCGCAATCAGTTTTTCTGAACTCGCCGTTGGCGTAAAGTCATTAGGAAACGCAACGCGCTTCTCGCGAATCGCAGAAAGTTTTTCGCGTCGTGCCGCGATTAACTTATTCTCGTCTTGGGCATCCACGTTAGCGTTGTCAGTCTGATCTGTAGTCATAGTTGCGTCTGTCTTATTGAGACCGGCATGTTGTCCGGTGTTATAAAAAATTAGGTGTTGGTAGGCGTTTATAGCCCCATCTTGAGACTTGCTTCGATGAATTTGTCGAGACCACCATCGAGCACGGCACCGGTGTTGCTCACCTCGACGTTTGTGCGCAGATCTTTGATGCGTGACTGGTCGAGCACGTAAGAGCGAATCTGGCTTCCCCAGCCGATGTCTGCTTTAGACTCTTCTACATCTTTCGCTGCGTCTTTACGCTTAAGCTCTTCCATCTCGTAGAGCTTAGCTTTGAGCTGTTTGATCGCGGCGTCTTTATTCTTGTGCTGCGAGCGCTGGCTTTGGCACTGAACCACAATGCCGCTCGGCTCATGCGTTAGGCGCACGGCGGAATCTGTTTTGTTCACGTGCTGACCGCCTGCGCCGCTCGAGCGATAGGTGTCTATGCGCACTTTAGACATATCGAGTTCCACTTCGATATCGTCGTCGATTTCGGGCGCTATAAATACCGAGGCAAACGAGGTGTGTCGACGACTTCCTGAGTCGAAAGGGGATTTTCGTACAAGTCGATGCACGCCCGTTTCTGTCCTCAACCAACCAAAAGCAAACTCCCCTTTGATATGCAACGTGGCGCTTTTGATGCCAGCGACTTCGCCGCCGGAGACCTCGAGCACTTCGGCATCGAAACCCTTAGCTTCGGCCCAGCGCAGATACATTCTCAGAATCATTTCGGCCCAGTCCTGCGCCTCGGTGCCGCCCGAGCCTGCTTGAATCTCGAGAAACGCGTTGTTAGGGTCCATCGCACCGGAGAACATGCGTCTAAACTCGAGCGCTTCGAGACTTGCCGTGCGAATGGCGAGGTCACTCTTCGCCTCTTCAAACAATTCAGTGTCGTTTTCTTCACTGGCCAGTGCCAGCAGGTCTGCGATATCCCCCAGACTGCCCTCCAGACCGTCTATGGTTTTCACCACGGCCTCTAATGCGGAGCGCTCTTTACCGAGCGCTTGGGCATACTCTGGCTTGTCCCAAACGGCTGCTTCGCCGAGCTCCATCTCAACCTCAGTTAGCCTTTCGCGCTTAGTTTCGTAGTCAAAGATACCCCCTTAGCGTCTCGGTTCGAGCGCGAAGGTCGCGGAGCTGGGTCAAATGCGCATTGATTTCTAACATGGTGAGCTTCCGAAAATTCTAAACTACGGCGACTATCAGGCTCGGCATTTTACTCGAAATTGACAGCAGTTACGAACGCGAGCTGCGCTTGTGACGTGGTAAACTGACGCTATTCTTTTTCGCGGGGCAAAAAACCGAATGGCATCAGACAGCAATACGCCCACAGGTGAGACCTCCAAACAGGCTGCTACTCTGATCGTAGCCAATGCACAGCTGTCCTGGCTCGACACTGGCCTGCCCTATTCGTTGGATTTCGACGATACCTATCATTCCTCCGAAGGCGCACAAGCCGAAAGCCGTTACCTGTTTTTGGATGGCAACCGAATAACGCAGCGCTGGCATGAGGCTTACGAGTCCGCGAAACGCGTTGTCGACTGCTTTACTGTCGCAGAGCTCGGTTTTGGCTGCGGACTTAATTTTCTCGAAACGCTGCAGCGCTGGACGCAGGCGCAAAGTAAACCTCACCGGCTGCATTACGTTGCCTTCGAAAAGCACCCCCTCACGCATGCCGACCTTACGCGCGCGCTCGAGCAATGGCCAGATCTAGCGGCATACTCAGCTCAGCTGCTTAGGCAGTATCCGGAACATAGCGCCGGCTGCCACCGACTCTATTTCGGTAATGACGTAACGCTCGATCTCCACTATGGCGACGCTTTGCAGCGCATCAGCGCCATGTCCAGAAGCCAAGAGACAACAATAGACGCGTGGTATCTGGACGGATTTAGTCCCGCGCTAAACCCTAGTCTCTGGGATTTAGAGATTGCGCGCGCCATGGCGTTGCACAGCAAAGAAGGCACGACAGCGACAAGCTACAGCGTTGCCGGCAGCGCACGGCGCGCGCTCATCGAGGCGGGGTTCAGCGTTACCAAACGCGCGGGCTTTGGCAAGAAAAGACATAGCCTTAGCGCGGTTTTTGAAAAACCTGCTTCAAATTCTCCCGCCCTTTCCGGCGCGAACGCTCCTGTGCCTTCCCGCGCCAATGATGTCGAAAACCGCCCGAATTTATCGGCCACCGCTCAGCCTAAAAACGGGACAAGTCAGACTGGAGCAGCCAGAGGTGGCTACGATGTGCTGGTGATTGGCGCGGGGCTTGCCGGGTGCAGCACCGCTGTTGCGCTCGGTCGACGAGGTTTGACAGTGAAGCTAATCGATTCGGCGCCGCAGCCAATGTCCGGCGCCTCGGGGATTCCGCAATTGGCTTTAAGACCCAGACTTTTCCGCTCGGCGGAGAGCGGTGCAAGCTTCTTTCTCAACGCCTATTCGACTGCACGAAGGTTCTACGCCCATCTAGACGCATTGGGACAGGCAGCCATAACCGCGTGGCATCCATCAGGTGTCGTGCAATTGTCCGGGGCGTTGAATAAAAAACAGTCGCTCACCCCTGAACTAGTAAGCGCGCTGTATGACCCGCGCATCGTTAGGCCTGTGAACGCCGACGCGGCCTCCGCTCTTGCAGGACTTGAGGTTACCGAAGGCGGCTGGTATTTCGAAGGCGCAGGTTGGCTCGATCCACACACCCTCGCGCAGAACCTTCTCGCATTTGAGAAGAGAATCGTCCCGCAATTCGATAGCGAAATTATAAGCATAAGTGCAGAAGCAGCCGATGCGGCGACAGGCAAGCCGAGACATTGGATTGCGACCGATGCGAGAGGTAATCGGTATCAAGCGGCGACTGTTGTATTGTGTAATTCGCACGCTATAGACTCGCTCGCGCCCGATTTGGGCCTACGTCTGAACACTGCACGTGGACAAGCAAGCTTGATAAAAGCCGAAACAGATTCAGCTGCGCTTCGCTGCGTTGTAAGTGGCGAGCGCAGCCTTTTCCCAGCACACAATGGCACCCAACTAATCGCCGCGAGCTATCGAACCGGTAGCGAGTCGCTTGCGACGCGCGAGCGAATTGCACTCGATGATGACCAAAATTTGGCAGGAATAGCCGCTGTTTTCACCAAACCTCTCAGTAGGATGCAAGACGGTGCAGCGGCGGCGGCAGTCACTCAGGCGCCCAACGAGGAGCAATCGCTGGTTGCGATGCGCAGCGCTGGAGAAGATTTTTTACCCGTTGTAGGCAGAGCGCCGGCGGTAGAGGCTGTCGTTGCAGATTTGGCAGCTCTGCGCAGAAATGCGAAGGCCGAAATACCCACCGAAACAGCCTATCAAGAGGGGCTTTTTGTGAATATTGGCCACGGGTCTAATGGCGTTGCGACATGCCCACTGAGCGCGGAATACCTTGCCAGCCTAATCTGCAGAGAACCATTACCACTCGATGCAGCGGAGGCCGAACTTATCAGCCCCGCCCGCTTTATTGTCAGAGACATTAAGAAACAAACCCGCTAGCGCGCAAAAAAAGCCGCCACGACCTTCGCCAATGCTGGGGCGTCGTCTGACCCTGCGAGTTCTCGGATAGAATGCATGCCAAAGGTCGGGACGCCAACATCAACGGTCTCAATCCCTAATGATGCCGAAGTGATTGGGCCTATTGTGCTGCCACAGGCCATATCGGCGCGCATAGCAAACAACTGAGGCGTGACGCCAACCTTCATGCACAAGGACTTAAACAGCGCCACAGAGTGCGAGTTACTGGCATAGCGTTGATTCGCATTAACCTTAATGACCGGCCCTTTGTTTAACAGCGGGCCGTGTTTATCGTCGTGTCGATCGATGAAATTAGGGTGTATGCCATGTGCGTTGTCGATAGAGAGCATCGCCGATTGGCTAATCAATCGATCAAAGCCGTCTGCCTCTGCCCCCACGCTGCCGAGAAGTCGATCGACCACCGACCGAAGCAACGGGCCCTGCGCGCCCGAGGTCGAAACGCTACCTACCTCTTCGTGATCATTACACACCACAATCGAGGTGTGCGTGACCGGCGAGTCGCAGAGTGCTTCACAGGCGAGAAAACAGCTTAATAAATTATCTAATCGTGCCGAGGCTAGAAACTCGTCTTTAAGTCCCAATAGTTTGGCTGGCTGTGTATCGTAGAACATCAATTCGTGCGACAGCACCTCCGCAGCCGAATCGCCTCCGGGCTGCGCCTTTATCTGTTCGAGAAGAAACGCCTCTAAGCAGAAATCATCGCCCTCGCCTAGCTGCGAAATAAGCGGCGCCATCTCAGTTTGCGGGTTAATTTTTCGGCCCTCATTCGCTGTGCGATCGAGATGTATTGCTAAGCTAGGAATAAATGCTATTGGCTTACGCAGATCGAGCAGCGTCGATTTTAACGCGCCGTCTGCGTCGAGATAATCCACGCGCCCAGCAAGCGACAGATCTCGATCGAACCAAGGGTTTAATAATGCCCCGCCGTAGACCTCGACACCGAGTTGCACATACCCCTGCTTTTTAGATTCGGGAACCGGCTTTAGTTTTAAACAGGGGCTGTCGGTATGCGCACCCGCAACTCTGATACCGTTTTCAACTAAAGGCTCTGTCCCGCAGACAAACGCCACAAGCGCTGAATCATTGCGCACAATAAAATAGCGACCTCCGGGCTCTAAATGCCAGCTGTCCTCATCAGCAACTTGCTCAAAACCAGAAGCTGCGAGCCTCTTTTTTAGGCTTTCGACAGCATGAAAAGGGGTTGGGCTTGAATCAAGAAAATCGAGGAGACGAGCATTGAAGTCGGCGATCATGGGAGTCCACAAACACTAAAAAAGAAGAGTATGCCGAGAGCGCCAGAGCGGCGCCCGCGGATGAAAAAGTACACGCAGTCTAGCGTATTTCGAGCAGCTCGACTTCGAATACTAGCGCCGAATTAGGCGGAATAGCGGGTGTAGGTGACTGCTCGCCGTAGGCAAGGTTTGGCGGTAAGAATAAACGCCACTTATCGCCAACACTCATCAGCTGGAGTGCTTCAGTCCAGCCGCTTATTACCTGCGTAAGGCCAAACTCAGCCGGCTCACCACGGTCAACTGAACTATCGAACACAGTTCCATCGATAAGCGTGCCATGATAATGCGCGAGCACAGAGTCGCTAGTCGTAGGCGATGCACCGTCGGCAGGACCGCTCGAAATCACTTCGTATTGCAAACCAGACGCCGTGCTGACGACACCCTCTTTAGCGCCGTTTTCCTCAAGGAATGCCTGAGTAGTGGCAAAATTAGCCTCCATCTCAGCCTGCGCCGCTGCTGTCATCCGTTCTTGGAAAAGTTGAATCGCGGCAAACAATTCCTCATTGCTTAATTGAATCGTATCGCCGGCTGCATCGCGCATACCCGCAACGAAACTATTCATGTCGATGCCTTCGATGATGCCCTGCGCCACTAAGTTCTGGCCGATATTCACGCCGATAGAATAGCCAATGCGATTGTCTTCGTCAGCGAGGTCAATCGCTTCCTGTGCAGAGGCTTGGCCCGCAAACAGCAACGAGAGCCCTAGTGAGAGGCTCGCGGCTGCAGACGCTTTGTATACTGCGCGTGAAATGCTCGCTTTGAGCGGATTGAGCAATAAAGTGGATGACGAGTGATTCGACATGAGTGTTCCTTCTTTGAAGTTAAAAACGCAGCTGAGCAGCTAACACCAAGCAAAGCGCTTACCATGGCTACCTATTAGAAATAGTTTGGACGCAGTCTAGCGAGGATATCTGCCAATTGCCAGCCACAGAAGACCACTCAAGGCTAACGATGCTACACTCGATACTCGGCGGGTTTAAGCAAACTGAGCGAAAGTAATGTCACGCTCCAGTGGAGGATTCGATGTCCATCAGCAGTCTCGGTATTCTAATGAAAGGCTCGCTTTATTGCAGGTCCAGCCGCCAGTGGCTAATCGCTTTAGGGCTTACCTCAATCCTCACAGCGTGTTCTAACCCCTATACTGTATCGATTAATAACAATGCCGTGTTCGATCCTCAAGATCGCCTTTACACAGGGGAGGTGCGCAACGCAGATTTGCAAGGCTGCATCAATTTTGCCCTGCGCCAGCAAAAAATAGAAAGCGAAGACCAGCTGCAGGTCCTCGCCTGCGCTAACTCCGAGGTAACCGACCTGGCTAACATTTCTCGACTGGAGAATTTGCGTTTTATTGACCTCGGGAAAAATCGAATAAGCAACCTCACTCCGCTCGAGCGACTAGATAGGCTGAGCGGGCTTAATCTAAGCAACAACCTCATAGAAGACATCTCGCCACTCCTAAGAATCAAAACGTTGCGCTCTTTAAATCTCTCTGGAAACAACGCTATTCCTTGCCAAGATATCGCTGAGCTTGCTCGCCGTATGGGTGCGAATTTCACACCGCCGACCGCGTGCGCGCGTTAGCCGCGCGTTTAGTTAATGCGGTGCGCCCGAATGAAATCTAAACTGCGAATCGTCGCTTGTGACAAGCACCGCCTCGGCAGCTAGAAAGGCTTGGAGCCTCTCATCAACATCAACGCCTGCCGCAGGCGCATACTCAGACGCAAGGCTCAAATAATCTTCATAGTGCCGCGCCTCCGACTTTAAGAGGCTTCGGTAAAACTTTGCCAATTCTTCATCGAGATGAGGAGCTAAAGCTGCAAATCGCTCGCAAGAACGTGCCTCTATAATGGCGCCGATTAACAGCGTATCAACTAACTGCGCCTCCCCTTTCGACTCTGAAAGGGCTCGTAAACTGGCCGCATATCTCGACGCACTCACCCCTTCGTAACGCACGCCTCGAGCCTGCATTAGTTCAACCACCTGCTGAAAATGCAAAAGCTCCTCGCGGGCAAGCTGGGACATTTTCTTGAGCAGCTCGGGCCTATCGGTGTATTTGTACATCAAGTTCATCGCTGTCGATGCAGCTTTTTTCTCGCAGTTAGCATGGTCAGCAAGGAGCAGTGCCTGATTTTGACAGGCCGCTTCGATCCACGCGCTGGGCGTACTGCAGTGCAAGAATTTTCGTATTGGCGCCAATAATTCGGCAAGGGTGTCATTCATCAAATGGCGTCTCTTGAGAGTCTGTGGCATGAGGAAGAGCAGCGGGAGAAGACGCATCCTCCTCGTCGTCGATACCTAACGCCTTATCGAGCACATGCGACTTATGCTTCTTCGCTGTTTTCGCACCCAGCTCGCGCAGCTTTTCGGTTCTTGAAATAAGATTGCCGCGACCACTAGTCAATTTATTATGCGCCTTGTCATAGGTCGCATTGGTTGCCTCCAATCGCTTTCCTAGCTCTTCGATGTCTTCGCTAAAGGCAACAAATTTGTCATAAAGGCGGCCAGCCGCCTCCGCAATTTGCTTCGCATTTTGATTTTGCTGCGCCAAGCGCCAGAGATTCTGCACGGTTTTCAATGTAGTCAGCAGTGTCGTCGGACCAACGAATATCACGTTTTTCTCAAACGCTTCGTGGTTTAGCTCGGGCTCTTCTTGTATCGCAACCGAATAGGCCGATTCGATTGGCATGAATAGGAAGACATAGTCGAGCGAGTTGACACCAATAAGGTTCTGATAGTTCTTCGCGGCTAGCCCACGAACGTGGCCCCGAATAGACTGAATGTGCTGTTTGAGATGCGCCTCTTTCTCATCGGGGTCTTCGGCACTGGTGAACCCTTCCCATGCTTTGAGAGACACCTTTGAGTCTATGATAATGTCTCGCGACTCGGGCAAATGAACGACGACATCGGGCTGAGAGCGGCTGCCGTCTTCGGCGTCGAGACTGACTTGTGCATCGTATTCGACACCTTTGGTGAGTCCAGAGCGCTCGAGAATGCTCGTGAGAATTACCTCGCCCCAATTGCCCTGCGACTTGTTGTCGCCCTTAAGCGCCTGAACCAGATTCGCCGCCTCGATACCGAGTTTGTCATTAAGCTCATGTAGCTTTCGAATCTCAGCGCCTAACGTATGCCGCTCTCGAGACTCGTTGCTGTAAGTCTCTTCGACACGCTTCTCGAAGGTTTTGATTTTATCTTGGAGGGGATTTAATAGCGCTGACAGACTTTGCTGGTTCTTCTCTTCGAATCGTTTGCTCTTTTCATCGAATATTTCGTTGGCAAGGTTTTTAAACTGCAGGCTTAGCTCTTCTTTCGACTCTTTAAGGAGCGTGAGCTTGTCCTCAAACTGCGCCTTTTCGAGCTCTAGCGTCTTCTCCAACACCAGATTGATTTCGCGTTGGCCTTGGAGCTCGTTGCGACTCGTGATCGCCTCGCTACTCGCTGAGTCGCCTTTTTCGATCGCCTTGCTAAGCGTTGCCTGAATGGCCTCTAAACTGGCCTTGAGACTCGACTCGGTTAAGCGAGCGTTCTGTAACTTAATCATCAGCAACACTGCAACCACGCCGAGGCAGACTGCGGCGCCCAGCGGGAGGAGCAAAAAAAGTGTTTCCATCAGCGCAGGCCTGGTCTAGGTTAAGTTTTCGTTGATCTCTTGCAGTAGCTCGATTGTAAGGCGGCTATGCCCGCTCTGACCGTCGGTCAGGGCTTCAATAACCACATCGATCGTGTCTCCGGTATCGAGCAGCCTAACAGCGAAGTCTTGAAGCTCGGCGTCGTTCCCACCTCGGCCTCGACCTAACAGCCTCCCGACGAAGCCAGGTTTATCTTTGTCCGTTTGGATACCGGCAAATTTAACGCTGATCACCGACTGATCGCGGTTAGCATCGACGATCTCGATTTCTGCACGTTCAATCGCCTGCCGGACTTGTACCCAAGCGCGGCCGTAATTAATCCTTAACGCCAATTTCTCCTCTTCACTGCCTGCGGCAATGATATTGGCCTTGCGCGCAGACTCTATGCTGCCCGCGAGCAGACTTGAAGATGACGCCTGATAAACATCATTGCGGTCGGCGACATATTGCGAAAGCGCATCGAGTATCTGCTTTTCACGGTCCTCAGAATCTGAGTCCTGCGGCCACGTCACCACAATCGGTATAGGCTCTGAACGTAAGTCAGAGATATGCGTGACATAAATTTCGGCATACCCTGAATGCAGTCCAGGCTCGATGCTAATTCGGTATTTGTGTCTCAGCAGAGGCTCAGAATTCACTTCGACCCACGCCGTTTCTGCGATACCGCTACTCGGATTTTCGTAGTCTAAAACCACGTTAAGCCGCGACCAGAAATCGCGCACCAAAGGCCATACCTGCGCAGGCGTGGCGTCGAGGAGTATCCAGCGGCTATCGCCGAGGTTTTGAATGATGACGCCCTCACGCCGCCGAGTCTCGATAGGCTTGGGCATTGGCACGCCATCGAACGGCTCGGCATCCGCCGCAGCAACAATCGCCTGAGGAATAACGTAGAGTTGATCGATAGTGTAGCTATCGAGGTCGCTTGGTATGTCCATCTCCGGCAGAATTGGTGCGTCTCTGTAATCTCCAACGCGATCGCGTATCAGGCCGTCTTCGCCTGTTAAGCCTATTTTGTCCAAGCCAGGAATACTGCAGGCGGCTAGCCCACCTAAGAGCGCTAACGAAATCAGTCGAGTGAATGTGTGATGTCTGCGTTGCATTGCCTTTTCCTAGCGGAGTCTTTTTATTCGTTCGGTGCGCTTCACGCTCGAACGAGCGAATCGTAACTACTTTTACTGCCCTACTTTTACTACCCTACTTTGATGCCCGCATTTAGCAGCGCATCGAGTACTTTGACGTGAAATTGCTCGTCGAGTTCCACGAGAGGCAAGCGAATGCCTCGTCCAATGAGCCCCATTTGCCAAAGTGCCCACTTCACAGGAACCGGGTTGGCCTCTAAAAAAAGGTCTCGGTGGATGGCGAGCAGTGTATCGTCAACCTTTTTTGCCCCCTCGGCATCACCAGCGAGCGCAAGCTCACACATACGCGACATTTCCGCGGGTGCGACGTTTGCCGTCACCGATATCGCCCCTTTTGCGCCAGCTAATATAAGGTCGCAGTTGAGCGCATCTTCACCGCAGTAAACTGCTAATCGATCGCCACACTGTGCGATCAATTCCACGCCTCGGGCTTTATCGCCAGTTGCGTCTTTAATGCCTACAATATTGGGTATATCAGCCAACGCGTCGACGGTCTCGAGCGACAGGTCGCACATCGTGCGCCCCGGGACATTGTAAAGTATCTGCGGTATATCCACGCCTTCGGCAATCGTCTTAAAGTGCTGATAGAGGCCTTTCTGCGAGGGTTTTGTGTAGTAAGGCGTAACCAATAGACACGCATCGGCGCCACGCTCTTTCGCCTCTGCAGTGAACAACAACGCCTCTGCTGTATTGTTTGAACCCGTGCCGGCGATGACGGGCACGCGACCAGCAACGCGTTTGACACAGTGTTCTATAAGGTCAATGTGTTCTTGAGAACTAAGCGTCGCCGACTCGCCTGTTGTGCCCACAACGACAATACCATGTGTGCCACTGTTGATATGCCATTCGATCAATCTATCGAAAGCTGGCAGATCGACATGTCCACCTTCCATCATTGGCGTAACTATCGCTACCAGACTGCCGCTTGGCGTCCCTTTCGCATTATCAGTGTCTCGCAACATCGGTTGTTATCCTTACGCCGCCCTGGGGGCAGCACTTCATTACTGGGTAAAATTGCTAGGCGTTGGTTTCCGCATCGAGGCTAGTTTTCTGTGGCGGATGACTCTGAGGAAACCTCCGAATCGGCGGCCATTTTACTTGGCCACGAATTAATAACTGCTTTGACTAAGGTTGCCAAAGGGATGGCAAAGAATACACCCGCCAAGCCCCAAATGCCTCCAAATATGAGCACCGAGGCAATGATGGCGACGGGGTGAAGATTTACCGCCTCAGAAAAGATTATCGGCACCAAGACATTTCCGTCGATTAGCTGGAGGATGCCATATGCGACTATGGCTGTGTAAAACTCGCCGCCTATGCCCCATTGCACAAACGCAACCGCTGCAACCGGCAAGGTCACTACGGTGGCACCGATGTAAGGCACGATAACCGAAATGCCGACCAACACCGACAATAGCAGCGCATAGTTGAGACCCAACACCTCGAAAAGAAGGAAACTTGCGAGACCAACGATGATGATTTCTAGCCCCTTTCCTCGCACATAATTCGATATTTGTTGGTCCATCTCGTGCCAGATCTTGCTCATTAATGGACGATTACGCGGCAGGAAATTACCAGCCCAGTCAATGAGCTGCGCCTTATCTTTCATGACAAAAAACACCAGAATCGGTACCAAAATGAGGAAAATAACCCAATCGATAATCCCGGGAATACTGGCGAGTGAATACTCAAGAATGACTTGCCCATAGCCGCCCAATTCTCCGCGGACCCCAAGGATAAACTCCTGAATCTGAGATTCTGAGAACAAACTGGGGTAACGATCCGGCAGCAGCATAAGCGAGGCCTGCCACTGACTGAGCAGGTTCGGAAGCTCGCCTATTAAGCGCCTCAGCTGATTCCAAGCCTGCGGAAGTAGGAAGAAAAGAAGAACGACAAAAAGCCCGATGAACAAAACATACACCAGAACAAACGCGAGTCGGCCAGACAACCCATACTTTAACATCGCGTTGACCAGCCCCTGCATTAGGTAGGCGACGATGATTGCTGTCATTAGCGGCGCAAGAACACCGCCTAGTGTCAGCAGCACAGTCAGCCCTACTGTGAGCAGTAACAGCAAAATAATCGATTCTTCGTCGTGGAAGTAGCGATCGTAAAAGTCCTGCACAAGCTTTTTCATTTTTAGCCCTCCAATGGGGCGGAGGCTAGGCCTTACGAATCCAGTAGAAATACGCCGCTGCGTCTTTTTTAAAATCTAAGATTTCATTATCACTCTGCGTGGCAAACAGCTTAAAGTCTTTCTCCGAGGCAGGGTCGGTTGCTGTCACCTTTAGTACCTGCGCCGATGCCATTGAATTGAGCGCGAGTTTAGCCTTAAGTAAAGGCATTGGACACTGCAGGCCGCTGAGGTCTAACTGAATATCGCTTTTTAGTTCCATGACATTATTTTATCAAGCATTAGCTACTAATGCCTATGATCTAAGGCTTTAATTTTGTGAGTATTTCAGTAATATGAAGAGACGGCATCTATTTCCTTCTGCCGCACGGAGAATCATCGAAATCGCCATGAGCTATTCGTCCAACTATAGCCGTTTAACTGCCCTTTTAGGGCGAGTAACCGAACGCTGTAACACGGCGCCGCGCGAGCGCGCCAATTACGCCTTAACAACCTTCATCTTGCTATTGATGATCTCACCGTCACTCAGCGCGCAGAACGCCCTCCCATCACTTGGCGATCGGATTTCGGGCACCGTGTCGCTCGAGCAAGAATTCACCATAGGCCAGCAGTTTTTGGCGAGTATCCGCCGCGGCGCACCGACTATTCCGGATCCGCTACTCAATAACTACCTCGAGAATGTCACTTACAAACTCGCCTCGAGGAGCCAACTGCAGGACCATCGCCTTTCGTTTGTTGTTATCGACAGCGAAGAGCTCAATGCTTTTGCCGCGCCCGGAGGGATTATTGGCGTGAATACGGGGCTTTTCCTGAATGCGCAGACTGAGGCCGAATTTGCGTCGGTAATGGCCCATGAAATTTCTCACGTCAGCCAGCGCCATTTTGCTCGCGGCATCGATGAAGCCCAAGCCGGCCGCGTGCCGCAAATGGCAAGCCTATTGGCAAGCGTTATCGTCATGGCAACGTCGGATGCAGGACACGGCGCCGCCGCGCTTGCCGCCGCTCAGGGTCGCGCGCTAGAAAACCAGCTTCGTTTTAGCCGCAGCAACGAAGCCGAAGCCGATCGCATCGGCCAGGACACGATGTTCAACGCAGGCTTTGACCCCGAGGGCATGTCGTCTCTCTTCGAGCGCCTGATCGCAATTAATCGCTTCGGTCGACGACCTCCAGAATTTCTTCTGTCGCATCCGGTAACAGAGTCGCGGATTTCAGATGCAAGGAGTCGCGAATTTCGCTACCCCGAGCGATCTTATCAAGAGGACCTTGAGTACCAAATTGTGAGAGCTCGCGTCGTAGGGCACTACGCTGAGGACAAAGGCGCCTTAGTAAATGAAATGCGCAGAGCGCTCACTAACAGTACAAATTCCTTTACTCGCGACGCTAACCGCTACGGCCTGGCTGTCGCCCTTTGGGAGGCAGGAAATTACGCAGGCGCGAGCGCAACACTGGCTCCGCTGCTCTCAAAAGAGCCCAACAGAATTAGCTATGTCGTGACGCAGGCTGAAATATTAACAAAACAGAACGAGCCAGGTCAGGCGCGCGAGTTTTTAACGCGACACCTGCAGATCAATCCTAACAATCACGCGCTCACCACAGCGTATGCCGAGGCGCTAATTGCGGCGCGAAACTACAATGAAGCGGCAGAAGTATTGCAACGCCACGCGGTATTGCGTCCGGACGATCATCACCTGTGGGCTATGCTTGCAGAGACGCAAGGTCAGGCGGGAAATATTAGCGAGGTGCATCAAGCGCGGGCCGAATATTTTAGACTGCTTGGAGACTTTCGTAACGCGCGCCAGCAGCTTCAATTCGCGCTCAGAATAGAGGTTGATCAGGGGTCTGGCGCGGCGGTTGAGGCAAGGCTTCGCGAGCGTATCAATACCCTCGAAGACCAGCAACGCGCATTGCAGGGCTAGCTAAGCTTTACCTCTTACCTTTAACGCGTTTTCAGCGGCAAAATCGAGCATTCGCTGCAGTGGTTGCATTGCTCTTTCACCTACTGCCGCGTCAACAAACACTTCGTTAGTCAACGCTCCTCTGATCGACGTCGCCTGAATCTCTTCAAGCGCTGAGAGCAAGGTTGGCAGAGTATTCATACCCATCCATGGACAGCTAGCACAGCTTCTGCAGGTAGCTTCGTTACCCGCAGTAGGCGCGACTATAAACTCTTTCTCGGGTGAAAGTTGCTGCAATTTGTGAAAAATTCCGCGATCAGTGGCAACAATAAACTGCGCGTTAGGTAACGACTGCGAGGCTTTAATAATCTGCGTGGTAGAGCCAACTACATCGGCAATTGCCAACACCTCCGCCGGTGACTCAGGATGCGCCAGCACAGCTGCGTCGGGATAAAGTGCCCGCATGTCTCGCAGACCCCGCGCTTTGAACTCTTCATGAACGATGCAAGCCGAATCCCAGAGCAGCATATCAGCACCTGTCGACTCGCGAATGTAACGCCCCAAGTGGCGGTCTGGCGCCCATAGTATTTTCTCACCGCGCTCCATTAAGTGCTCGACAATTTCCAGCGCAATGCTCGACGTCACCACCCAGTCGGCGCGCGCCTTAACCGCTGCCGAGGTGTTCGCATAAACAACCACCGTTCGGTCGGGGTTTGCGTCACAAAACGCGGAGAACTCATCAATTGGGCAGGCGATATCTAAAGAGCACGTTGCCTCAAGCGTTGGCATGATAACGCGCTTGTTTGGGCTTAAAATTTTCGCTGACTCGCCCATGAAACGAACGCCCGCAACGACCAATGTCGAGGCGGAGCAATCTCGGCCGAAGCGAGCCATTTCGAGACTGTCTCCAACAAAACCGCCACTCTCCTCTGCAAGATCTTGAAGCATGGGATCCGTGTAGTAATGCGCGACCATTTTTGCGCCGCTAGCGTTGAGCGCATCGAGAATACGTTGTTTATAGTCGGCGGTAGCTGCAGCACTGAGGGACTCCACCTGAAGCGTATTTATCTTATCGAGATAAGATTTCACAAGCTGCGTGTCGGCGGCTAAGCGTTCGGGAGTCACTGGGGATTGAGTGATTTCTTGCATGCTGCGCTCTCTGTCAGGGCCAATTAAGTCATTCTAACATGGCTATACGAATGCGGAGAACGAAGAGATTTGCCTAAGTTCCCTCGTCGCGATGCGAGGGAACTTAGACGAAGATCACGGGGAAAATGGTGGGCCGTGTGCGACTCGAACGCACGACCAATTGGTTAAAAGCCAACTGCTCTACCGACTGAGCTAACGGCCCGTGAAGGGGCGTCATAGTACTATCAAATCAAAAAAAGACAAGTCAGAATCGACATTTTTTTCGATTATTTAGCGATAACGCGTAGGATCTTGCGACTGTGCATCGGCGAAGCCTTTTGTTCTCAGTCTGCAGCTATCGCAGAGACCGCATGCGCGCCCTTCGGCGTCTGCTTGGTAGCATGAAACTGTGGCGGCGTAATTAACTCCGAGCTTTAGTCCCACGCCAATAATCTCTGCTTTAGTTAAGTCTATTAACGGCGTTCTGAGCACAATATTTTTGCCTTCGACTCCCGCTTTGGTTGCAAGATTAATCAGTGATTGAAACGCATCAATATACTCGGGCCGGCAATCAGGATAACCAGAATAATCTAACGCATTCACTCCAATAAAAATTGCCTCGGCTTCGACAACTTCGGCCCAGGCAAGTGCGTAACTCAAAAATACGGTGTTGCGAGCCGGAACGTATGTCACTGGAATGCCCGAGGTCTCCTCTTCGGGCACTGCGATACTGCGATCTGTTAGCGCCGACCCGCCGATAGCCCCCATGTCTATGGGCAACGTTTTATGAGCGATAACACCTGCGGCCTCAGACAGCTCTGCAGCTGCATTGAGCTCGCTCGCCGAACGTTGACCGTAATCGAAACTGAGCGCGTAACAGGCGTAGCCCTCGGCCTGAGCGATAGCTAAGCAGGTCGCCGAGTCGAGTCCGCCGGAGACAAGGACAATGGCCTTCTTCATTCTCTCGATTTCCTTGAGTGGATCATAGGAGGCTGGCATTAAACGCCTTTTTCATCGCCCCAAATTTGCTTGTGGAGTTGCAATTGCATCCGCACCTTAAGCCTGTCCTCGAGCACCCACTGCGCGAGTAGTGCGGGCGCAAGCTCCTCATAGGAGGGTGAAAACAGAATATCGTCTACCCGCGATCCCAGATCATGCATGTGAACCTGAGCCTTCGACCATTCATAGTCACCGCGATCGCAGATAACAAATTTAACCTGATCTTTAGGACGCAGCAGGGGAACGTTGGCGAGCAGATTCCTATCGCATTCGCCCGAGGCTGGGGTTTTGAGATCAAGGACAATAGACACGCGATCATCTACGTCATCGATTGGCATTGCCCCTCCAGTTTCCAAAGAGACTTGGTAGCCGGCATCGCAAAGTCTTTGCATAAGCTGAATCGCTGCAGGCTGAGCGAGGGGCTCGCCGCCCGTCACCGTGACATAGTCAGCAGAATGTTCGGCCACCTGCGAGAGAACAGAGTCGAGCGAGTGCTGCTTCCCTCCTTCGAATGCATAAGCCGTATCGCAGTAGGTGCACCGCAGCGGACAGCCAGTGAGTCGGACGAAAACAGTCGGACGACCGACGGTGCGCGCCTCGCCTTGCAGGGAGTGGAAAATTTCGGTTAGGCGTACACTCAGACCACTACTCACAGCGATAGCAGTCGGGTGTCGGCGAGGTTCGCAACCCCTGTGTTGGGAAAGCGACGCTTGATATCGGTAAGCATCTGCCTTGCGCGCTGGATATTTCCCATACCCTGATAGGCAAGGCCTAATCCGTACATCGCATCGGGTAACTTACTCGAATCCGCGTACTGCTCTAGGATTATTTCATAGGCGCTGCGCGCTTCTTCGAAACGCTCGAGATAGAGGTAGGCCTGCCCTTTCCAATAATGCGCATTGGTCACGAATCGTCCCTCGGGATACTGTCCAAGGTACTGATCGAATTCGGCGATAGAGCGCTCGAAGTGGCTGTTAATAACTGAATCGTAGGCCATCTGATAGAGCTGCTGCTCACTGAGCACGGCCGGCTGCAATGAAGGCCGTGTAGAGGCGTTTGGCGAAGGCTGAGAAGACTGAGAGGACTGAGAGGACTGAGAAGACGCCTGATTCACTGCGGACGTTCTACCTTGAGCACGCTGTGCTGTAGCAGGAGGTGCTGTCTGCGGTGCCGCCACCTCAAGATCGCTTAGCCTCTGATCGACATCGGTATAGCGATTAAGCGAATCTCGCTGCAGCTTCTTAATTTCAAAGCCTTGTTCGTCCAGTTGCCCGCGAAGTGCTTGAATCTCAGCCTGAAGCTGGCGATTCTGATCCAACAATAACGACATTGCATCATTGGACGATTGAGAGAATGCAGTCTGTGCTGCTGCCACAGCGGTCAATAGCGTGATAGCTACACTTACCCTAAATGCCCTTCCGTAGAGCGACCGGTGGGTTGTGACAGTCTGGGTATGACGTAAATTCATGGCTGCGCCGAGCTCCAAAGGGAATGACTAGACCGCGTAGTTTAGGCGAGCCATACGCTGAGGGCAACGCGCCGACACATTTTTAGCGCGCGACGACTTCAACCCGGCGATTGCGATTGTACACACTCTCGGATTGGCCAGTCATAGCAGGCCTTTCTTCGCCGTAACTAACCACTTCGATCTGTGAGCGCGAAGCTCCATTGACGATCAGGTAGTTGAGAATACTGTTCGCTCGACGCTCGCCTAGTGCTAAGTTGTATTCACGAGTTCCGCGCTCGTCGGCGTGTCCTTCTAAGCGCAACCGCTTGCTAGGATTAGCGGACAGATCGCGCGCGTGATAAGTCAATGTTTCTCTGTCAGCGCCACGGAATTCAGCAATATCAAAGTCGAAATAAAACACCGTTTGGCGCAGCGCATTTTCTGCTTGAATTTGCTCGGCACTCAAGCGGCCGCTTGTGCCAGCGCCACTTGCTTGCGCAGCCGAAGAAGTCGATTCACTCGAAGTGCTGCTCATAGACCCGGCGTCAGTCACTTCTGTTTCAGCATCACTCGATGATTTACAGGCCGCAAGGCTTACGAGCGCCAAACCGATTACAACTGACTTTATTAGATTCTTGATGGGCATCATGCCGATTGATCCTCTCAAATTTTATACACTGTGCCAAAAGCAACACGTTCTAACTGGAATAAATCGGCGGAATCGCGAAAAACTTGCAAGAAATATCGATTCTTAGCAAAAAAAACGGCGCCTCCCCTCACCCTAATTAAGATAAGGCGACCAAGCTGGCTCGCGCACGTCGCCGCGCGATGAAGGCAATCTGAATTTTACTCGCCCATCGATTGACACAGCGTCGAGCACACCACGGCCATTAAACTTAGTTGCGTACATAATCATGCTGCCGTTAGGTGCCACGCTAGGCGACTCATCGAACTTCGTCGAGGTGAGCGTGATAACCCGCAGAGTTTCGACGTTCATAATCGAAATTTGGTATTCCGGGCTTTGTCGAGTCTCTCTTCTGACATGCACCAAGTTCACTCCATCGGGCAAAAACTGTCCCTTCGCGCAGTGGAAACAGTCATAGGTGAGTCGTTCAACATCGTAGGTGCTCGCCCCTATTTCCATTTGGTAGATCTGAGGCTGTCCCGTACGGTCGGACATGAACACGAGCGAGCGACCATCGCGCGACCAGGCCGGCTCGGTATCAATAGCCGGGTGGTCGGTTATCCGAATCAACTCGTTGCTCAGCAGGTCTTGCACATAGATGTCTGGACTGCCGTCTTTAGACAACACCATCGCAAGCTTAGTGCCGTCGGGCGACCACACTGGTGAACTGTTGATATTGGGAAAATTGGTAATCTGACGCCGCTGTCCTGTCGCTATATTCTGCGTGTAGATTCGAGGCAAATCAGTTTCAAACGATACATAAGCGATGTCTTGCCCGTTCGGCGACCAACTAGGCGACATGATGGGCTCCCGAGATTCCAGCAGCACCTGTGCTCGACGACCATCGTAGTCAGCTTTTTCGAGGCGAAAATAGGAAACCTCAGGGCTCACAAACTCACTGACAATATAGAGTATTTGTGTGGTGAACGCGCCACGGGTACCTGTCACGAGTTCGAACACCACATTACTTATCTCATGACCAATGTCACGCAGCTGCGAAGTCGTTCCGGTGAGCACTTCACCTGCGAGTTTTATTTCTCGATTAATATCGAAGAACTCGTACTGCACCTGAATTAACTCGCTCCCCGGTGAGCGCTGCACTTTACCGACAAGTAGATAGTCCTGTGCCAGAACGCTCCAATCACGGTAATAAACCTCGCGCTCCTCGCGCGGCAAAGCGAGCATATTCGAAGGAGAGAGGGCGCGAAATTCGCCTACCTGCTGAAGATCCGCCGTCACAATCTCTCCAATATCTTCGTCGAGGACACCGCTTCCCTCCCAAGAGAAAGGCACAACCGCGATAGGAATCGGATTGTCGATACCTTGAGTAATTTGAATACTAAGCTCAGCCCTGACTGAAAAACTCATTAAGACACTGATAATAAAGAGAAGCGGGAAAGTGCGATTAAGATTCATTAGTTAAGCAAGTCCTCTGGCTGGAAGATGAGTGACAGCGTGCGGAAATTTTGGTTAAAAACGCGAATTGGTAGCGCGGTTAACTCGGCAAAAGGCGCAGCGCGATAGACCGCATTTTCTGCAGATCTATCGAATGCGGGATCGCCACTCGACTGAGTAATTATGACATCAACTAGTTCACCCGTTGGCAGCATTTTGATCTGTATAATAGCTCGCATCCCGTTACGCGCGCTCGGTGGTCGAGACCAATTTTCTGTCACGAGCTGCTGAATTAGGCCCGTCGCACTTTGGATTAATTCGAACTCACTGCTTGCTGCCTCGGCAGCAGCCGCGTCCTCGCGCTCTCTTTGTTGGCGAGATTCACGCTCGCGCTGAGCCTGCTCTTCGCGCCTTTTCTCGGCCTCTCGCTGACTTTCGGCTTCTCGCTTCTTACGCTCTTCTTCTACCAGCGTTTTTTCGCGTTCTGCTTTAGCTTTGGCGTCGGCGCGCTGTTTTGCGACTTGCTGCTGCTCGCGCTTCTGCGCTGCCTCCTCTTGCCGCTTTCTCTCGGCAGCCTGTTCTTCGCGCTTCTTCTGCGCCGCAGCATTGGCGCGTTCGGTTTCTTTTCGCTTAGCCTCCAATCGACGATTGTCTTGATTGCGCTGATTGGTAATTTGAGGATTTTCTTCGATCAAAAGCGCCTTGATCACAGTCGGCTGTATCAGTTCGAGTGCTTGTGATTGACTGCTACTTTGCAAGTAAACCAGCCCGCCCAGAAGGAGAATATGCAGAGAAATAGCCACGACGACAGCGAGTGGGTAGCCATTGAGGATCACCAGATTATTGGCCCCCTCTGATTTACCGAAGCCGAGTAACTCGCGCAGTGAAGGCATTCCTCTCCCCTCTCCTTTACTCTATTGCGAATCGAGTGGCTGAGTGATGAAATTAGGGTTAGCAACACCTACCGCTTGCAGTGTAGTGAGTAGCTGAATCATTGCGCCCCAGTCGGCTGTCGTATCCCCTTCGACTAGCACTTGTATTTCAGGGTTCGCAGCCACAATTTTTCCCACTTGCTCACCGACTCCCTCCAAGCTCGTCGCCTGGCGATCTTCACCGGTAGCGCCTATGCTTAAATAATATTCACCCGCTGAGGTAATAGAGACGACAAGGGTTGCTTGATTCTCATCTATGCTCAGCGGCTCATTATTCGCTTGAGGCAACTCTACATCAATGCCCTGGTTAAGCAGAGGTGCAGTGACCATAAAGACGATGAGCAGAACGAGCATCACATCGATATAGGGAACGACGTTTATGTCTCCCATTGGCTTGCGTTTTTTTCGGGCAATTATATCCATAATTTAGTCTCGGCAGCCGTTGCTATTCGCTGTGAACCTGACGATGGAGGATGCTCGAAAACTCGTCGGTAAACGTGACATAGCTGCCAGTGATGGTATCAACCGACGAGGAATAACGGTTATAGGCGACCACCGCAGGAATTGCGGCAAACAACCCCATTGCCGTTGCGATTAGCGCCTCTGCGATACCTGGCGCAACGACTTGAAGCGTCGCCTGCGTTTGACTCGCCAAGCCAATAAACGAATTCATAATACCGATCACAGTGCCAAATAACCCAACATAAGGTGAGACCGAGCCTACCGAGGCCAGAAACGCCAAATGACGTTCGAGCTTTTCCTCTTCGCGCGAAAAGGCCACGCGCATCGCACGCTGCGCACCTTCCATAATCGCCTCTTTGTCGACCGAAGCCTGCTGCCTTAAGCGCATAAACTCTTTGAAGCCTGCGCGAAAAATGTTTTCGATGCCTACAATAGGCACGTCTTCGCGCTGCATCTGAGTGCCTTCTTTATAGAGCTGACTGAGATCCATGCCACTCCAAAAACGCTCCTCAAAACTCTGAACACCGCGAGACGCTGCGTTTAGCACCATCGCTCGCTGTACTATCATTACCCATGACAAAATCGAGAGCACTAATAAAGAAAGCATTACCAGTTGCACCGGCAACGTTGCCTCGAGTATGAGCTGAATTGGACTGATCGCTTCGTTCACTTCTTATTTCTCCAGAGTCTGATGAGCAGGCGTAACCACGTAACTTTTAGACAGTCGTCGGCCGCAGCCTATCCGCCGCTTCACCTAGTATTCTCGGCAGAAGAGGGAAATAGTTTTGCTCTTTCGGAAGGCTCCACGCAAGAAGTGTACGCTCGGAAGATGGCACTGCGCCGCGAGAGTCTAGCAATGTCATGCAACACTCAGGCTAGATGATGGCAGGCTAAGGCTCGGGCTCGGAGAAGCCAGCCGTCTCGGGGCTGTCGAACAACTCCGCACTGCTCTGATTCGGCTTTAAGCCGAAGTGGCGATAGCCATGTTGAGTCACAACGCGCCCGCGCGGAGTCCGCATGATAAACCCTTGTTGGATAAGATAGGGTTCGAGAACATCTTCAATGGTGTCCCGCTCCTCGCTGATCGCTGCTGCCAAACTGTCGATACCGACTGGCCCACCGTCGAATTTCTCGATCATAGTCATGAGCAGCCTGCGGTCCATGTGGTCGAAGCCATTGCTGTCGATGCTTAGCATATCGAGCGCAGCAGCAGCCTCAGCGGCGCCGATCGCCCCGTCTGACTTGACCTCGGAATAGTCTCTCACGCGTCGCAGCAGACGATTTGCAATGCGCGGCGTGCCGCGCGAGCGACGAGCGATCTCTGTCGCGCCGAATTGATCGATCTGGGTACCCAGTATTCGAGAAGAGCGCGTCACAATTGTGGTGAGCTCTTCGAGCGAATAAAACTCCAAGCGCTGAATAATGCCGAAGCGATCACGCAGTGGTGAGGTAAGCAGCCCTGCCCGCGTGGTCGCTCCCACAAGGGTAAAAGGCGGCAGCTCAAGCTTAATCGAGCGCGCAGCAGGGCCTTCGCCTATCATTATGTCGAGTTGATAGTCTTCCATCGCAGGATAGAGAATTTCCTCGATTGCCGGGCTCATGCGATGAATTTCATCGATGAACAGCACGTCCCCGGCTTCGAGATTCGTCAGCATCGCAGCTAAGTCGCCGGCCTTCTCGAGCACAGGGCCCGAGGTTGCCTTAATATTGGCGTTAAGCTCATTAGCGATGATATTCGCCAGCGTCGTCTTGCCGAGGCCGGGTGGGCCAAAAACGAGCGTGTGATCCAGAGGCTCTCCGCGGCCGCGTGCAGCATGGATAAAAATTTCCATCTGCTGCTTGACCTCAGTTTGGCCAATATAGTCTTGCAGCGAAAGCGGGCGAATCGCGCGGTCATGCGACTCTTCAGTGCGAGAGCTGTCGGCAGAAATTAATCGGTCTTCTATCATTGCAACGCAGTTCCTAAAAATCGCCTAATTAAGCCATGCTCTTTAATGCGAAACGAATAAGCTCTTCGCTACTTACAATTTCTGGCCTGTCTTTCTGCACTGCAGCAATCGCTCGCGCAGCCTGTGGAAGCTTGTAACCGAGGCTAACAAGCGCTGTTTCGGCCTCACGTGCTACCGACGCTGCATTGGGCGAAGCGGGCTTTGCTCCTGTCATCGCTGCAGAGCCAGCCGCCGTCTCCCAGTCTTTAATTTTATCGCGAAGCTCAATAACCAACCGTTCGGCAGTCTTTTTGCCGATTCCTGGCATCGCAACAAGCGCGGCAATATCGTTATTCAGCACCAAGCCGACGAGCGCATCAGAATCCACACTTGAGAGAATGCCAAGCGCCATTTTCGGTCCAACACCGTTGACTTTAATCAACGTCCTAAACAGGGTTTTGTCCTTCAATTCAATGAAGCCGAACAGCTGCTGCGCATCTTCACGCACGACAAAGTGCGTGTGTAACGTCACCGCATCGCCAACCTCGGGCAGCTTAAACAGCGTGCTCATGGGCACCTGCACCTCATAGGCGATACCAGCGACTTCTACCTGAATATCGGTCGGCTGTTTCTCTATAAGAATCCCGCGAATCCGTCCTATCACTTGAAGCGTTTCCTGCTGAAGCGGTTAGCGCCCGCCATTTTTATTAAACTGGCGTGCGTATTTGCGTGGCAAATGGCAATAGCAAGGCCATCGCTTGCGTCTTCGGCGAGTGTATCATCGATACCGAGTATCGCCTTAACCATGTGTTGAACCTGTGCTTTTGTTGCCGAGCCCGAGCCGACTACAGCAAGCTTTACCATCCTCGCCGAATATTCACCCACCTCGAGGTTATGATGAAGGCATCCCACCATGGCGCTTCCGCGCGCCTGCCCTAGCTTGAGCGCAGACGCGGCATTTTTACCCATAAAGACTTCTTCGACCGCCGCATACTGAGGAGAAAATTCCTCGATAACACTGCATATTCCGTCGAAAATAGTTTTGAGCCGCTCAGGTTGCGACTCAGAGGAGGTTTTTATACGACCGCAGCCGACGAATTCGAGACGGTTGCCAACCGCATTAACGAGGCCATAGCCGGTGACCCTCGAGCCGGGGTCGATACCCAGAAAAATCGCCATCGTCTCGTTACCGTGATTACCTGTTGGGGCTAATAGAAACGGTGCAGCTCTGGAGCTGCAGCTTAAAGCTGTGCGGCGATTTCGTCCGAGATATTGCCGTTATGGTAGACATTCTGAACATCGTCAAGGTCTTCCATATGGTCGATCATCTTGAGCAGCGATTCGGCGCCGGAGAGATCGAGCTCAGCGTGCGTCGATGCCAGCATCGTCATTTCGGCATTGACCCATTCTAGCCCAGCCTTCTTGAGTGCATCCTGCACCGCGCCAAAGGTCTCGAGCGTGGTTAACACATCGACACTCGTATCTTCGTTAGTCGTAATATCGTGTGCGCCAGCCTCGAGCGCAATCTCCATTATCTGCTCTTCGTCTGCGCCTTCGGGAAAACTAATAATACCGGTACGCTCGAACAAATACGCAACCGACCCGTTAGTGCCGAGGCTACCACCGTATTTGCTGAAGCAATGCCTTACCTCCGCCACGGTGCGATTTTTATTGTCGGTCAGAGTTTCGACAAGAATCGCCACGCCGCCCGGGCCATAGCCTTCGTAGTCTAGCTCTTCGAGGTTTTCGTTTTCGGCAGTGCCCGCGCCACGCGCGACTGCGCGATCGATAGTATCGCGGGTCATATTAGCGGCAAGCGCCTTATCCATGATCGCGCGCAGACGAGGATTATCGGCCACATTGCCGCCACCAGACTTTGCCGCAACCGTGAGCTCACGGATTATTTTGGTAAAAACCTTGCCTCGCTTGGCGTCCTGTCCTGCCTTGCGATGCTTGATATTCGCCCATTTACTATGACCCGCCATGCTTCACTCCCGTGTGTTCGTATCCTCAGGGTGCGACTTAGGCGCCCCTCTATTATTCAAGCGTTGGGTTTTCACTCGTTTGGGTATCGACCTACCTGAATAAGCCAAGCCCTACTCTAGAATCCCCCCTTTGTTAAGCCTCTGCTTCGGGCTTGGGCTGTTCGCGCAGCCGAATATTTAGCTCACGCAGCTGCTTTGTAGACACCTCCCCCGGTGCCTCGGTGAGCGGACACGCCGCAGACTGAGTCTTAGGGAAGGCGATAACATCGCGTATCGAGGTAGCGCCAGTCATCAGCATTATCAGACGATCAAGACCGAAGGCGATGCCGCCGTGGGGCGGGCATCCGAAACTTAGCGCATCGAGCAAGAAACCAAACTTTTCTTGTGCTTCCTCTTCGCCAATACCCAAGACTTCGAAGACAGACTGCTGCATGTCGGGCTTATTGATACGAATAGAGCCACCGCCCAATTCAGTGCCATTGAGCACCATGTCATAGGCACGAGAAAGAGCCGTTGCAGGGGCGCTTTTCAGCTCATCGACTGAACAGGCCGGCGCTGTAAACGGGTGATGTAGTGACGTGAGGTTGCCTTCGCTGTTCGTTTCGAACATAGGGAAATCGACAACCCAAAGAGGCGCCCAACAGTCTTTGACCTGCCCTAAGTCTTCGGCGACTTTGATTCGCAGCGCACCTATCGCTTCGTTTACGACCTTGGCCTTATCCGCTCCAAAGAAGATAATGTCGCCCGTCTCGGCACCGAGCTTCTCTAGAAGCGCCTCGACAACGGCATCTGGCATAAACTTAAGGATCGGCGACTGCAGGCCTTCTAATCCAGCGGCGCGGTCGTTGACCTTAACCCAAGCCAACCCTTTGGCTCCGTATATAGAGACATATTTGGTGTATTCATCGATCGATTTGCGACTGATCTCGACGCCACCCGGCACGCGCAAAGCAACGACGCGACTCTCGGCATCGTTCGCAGGGCCGCTAAAGACTTTGAAGTCGACGTCTTTCATCAAATCAGCGATGTCGACAAGTTCGAGATCGATACGCAGATCGGGCTTATCTGAGCCGTAGCGGTTCATTGCTTCCGAGAACGGCATGCGAGGGAATTCGCCAAGATCGACACCTAAGTGCTTTTTGAAGACACCGCTAATCATGCCCTCCATCGTCGTCATAATCTGCTCTTCGTCCATGAACGATGTTTCAACGTCGATCTGAGTGAATTCAGGCTGACGATCGGCGCGCAGGTCTTCATCGCGGAAACACTTGGCGATCTGATAGTAACGATCCATGCCTGCCGCCATAAGAATCTGTTTGAAAAGCTGGGGCGACTGCGGCAGGGCAAAGAAACGGTTAGGGTGAGTTCTGCTAGGGACAAGATAGTCGCGCGCACCTTCGGGCGTTGCCTTTGTCAGAAGCGGAGTTTCAACATCAATAAAGCCGTTATCGTCGAAGAAATTACGCACAGTGTTCGTCACCTTCGAGCGGAAACGCAGGCGCTCTGTCATCTCAGGGCGGCGCAGGTCGACATAGCGGTAGCGCAGGCGAATGTCTTCACCCACAGAGGCGTGCTCGTCGAGCTGGAACGGAGGGGTAGCCGCTGCGTTGAGTATTTCAAGCTGTTTGCCCAACACCTCTATCGCGCCTGTTCCTAACCCGCTGTTCGATGTGCCTTCTGGGCGTGGACGGACAAGGCCTGTTACTTTAACAACGAATTCGTTACGCACAGTTTCAGCTAGCCCGAAAGCCTCTACCGTATCGGGATCGAAAACGACCTGCGCTAACCCTTCGCGGTCGCGGATATCCAGAAAGATGACACCCCCGTGATCCCGACGACGGTGAACCCATCCACAGAGTTCCACTTGTTGACCTACGAATGTTTCGTTTAGCTCACCGCAATAGTTGCTGCGCATAACTTTTCCCTAATTAGTCGTATTGTCGCGCCAGTGGATTTGAATTAGCCCCATGGCGTGCTGCTCGATTTAATGTCTTGGCACTTACTTGATGTGCACAACTGCTGAATTCTTAGCTGGCGGCCTTTGGTGTTGGTGTCTTCGACCCCGAGTCTGAACCTCCGCCTGGGCCCGAACCAGAATCCGCTAACTGCTTCTTCTTGCCGGTCTTAAAGTCGGTTTCATACCACCCTCCACCCTTGAGCCTGAAACTCGCAGCAGAAACCATTTTGCTCAGAGTCTCTTTGCCGCAGGATGGGCAGACCTTAAGAGGGTCATCGCTCATGCGCTGGAGCGCTTCCATTGTGTGCTCGCAGCTTACGCAGCGATATTCATAAATAGGCATTTATCGGTTCCTGCTTACTTTAAAAACCAAACTGACCGCCGCAGCCACGCTTCGGAAACTCGGCTCTTGTTGGTTAACACTGAATTATAACCTAGTTCGGAAATCAGCATCACCCTCGATTCGCCTCGTTCAACAATCCTTTTCCGTTAATTTCAATCGTAGCCAGAGAGCAACACGAAGACCTTTGCTAACCGAAGCAAGAAGGTTACCAATTTACTCGTTTCGCTCACAATGGATTGCGTGCGCATCAAAAGAGGCGGATTTGCTCAACTTATACCGAAAAATAAAGGGTCAAACGCTTGCGAGCATAGGATGAATGTTTTATAAAGACGGCGTTGAGGGGTGTTACTGCAGCATTTTAGTAATTTCCTCATTATAAAATAACCTCTATTAACTGACTTTACAGAAGAGAGTGGGCATGGCTGTTAAAAAATCCCCTAAAAAAGCTGCTGCGAAAGCGAAAGCTGCACCCGTTGCACGCAAGGCTCCAGCAATCCAAAAGAAGTATACGAAAACTGAAATACTCAACGAAATTGCAAGCAACACTGATATAAGCAAGAAAGACGTTGCGGCAGTTATTGAAGAGTTGACTGTGTTGATCGAACGTCACGTGAAGAAGCGCGCCGTCGGTGAGTTCACTCTCCCAGGTCTTCTAAAGATCAAATCTGTGGTTCGCCCTGCTCGCCCAGCGCGCAAGAACGTACCCAACCCTTTCAAGCCAGGTGAACTTATGGATATTCCTAAGAAGCCTGCGACGACTCGCGTCAAAGTGCTTCCTCTTAAGAAGCTCAAAGACTTCGCAGTCTAGTGATTTGCTCTAAGCCGCCGCTTGTGTAACCACACGAGCGCAGAGGCGGCGAGACAATCGCTACGAAGGCAGCCCGAGGGCTGCCTTTTTGTTTTAAGATTCTACTCTAGCAACACCCCATCATTAACAAGGAATACCCCGCGATGCGCGCCAGTCAATACCTTCTTGCGACCGTGAAAGAAACCCCCTCGGACGCAGAAACTGCCAGCCACCAACTCATGATTCGAGCAGGCCTTATCCGCAAACTGGCAACAGGACTCTACACATGGCTGCCACTAGGCCTCAGAGTGCTGCGTAAGGTCACCGAAGTAGTGCGAGAGGAGATGGACAAGGCGGGTGCGATGGAGGTGTCGATGCCGATTGTACAGCCCGCCGAGCTTTGGCTTGAAACCGGCCGCTGGCAGACAATGGGTCCCGAACTGCTGCGTTTCAAAGACAGGCATGACCGCGATTTTTGCCTCGGCCCAACCCATGAAGAGGTTATTACTGACCTCGTCCGCAATGAAATTAATAGCTACCGCCAACTCCCTGCGAATTTGTACCAAATACAGACCAAATTCCGCGACGAGCGTCGCCCACGGTTTGGCGTTATGCGTGCGCGCGAATTCACTATGAAAGACGCCTACTCTTTTCATATGAATCAAGAGTCTCTCGATCAGACGTATCAAATCATGCATGCGACTTACAGCGCCATTTTCTCCCGTCTCGGACTGGATTTTAGGCCCGTTGCGGCTGACTCAGGTAATATCGGCGGCAACACCTCGCATGAGTTTCACGTACTAGCCGATTCGGGCGAAGACGAAATAGTGTTCAGTAGCGACGGAAACTATGCCGCGAATATGGAGATGGCAACCGGCACTCTCCCCCCTCTGCCGCAAGAGACCTCCCGCAGGGCAAAGCATGAAGTTGCGACCGGAGACGCACATTCGATTGAGGATCTCTGCACCCACCTCTCTATCAACGCTACAGCCTGCGTTAAAACCCTTGTCGTACACGGTTGCGACGCCGAGGGAGAGAAGAGCGGCGAGTTAATCGCGCTTTATTTGAGGGGCGATCAAACGTTGAACGAAACCAAAACGGCTAAACTTGCCCGCGTATTTAGCCCTCTCGAGTTTGCGGATGATGAAGTCATCGAAGCAACGCTTGGATGCAAGCCGGGCGCGATAGGCCCAAACAGTAAATGCGCATTCAGTTATGCAGACCCTAGCGCGTTAGGACTCGTAAACTTTGTTTGTGGGGCTAATAAAGAAGACACACATTTCATCGATGCAAACTGGGATGACGAGACCCGCTATGACGAGGTCGCCGATATCCGCTGCGTCCAAGAAGGCGACATTAGCCCCGACGGCAAGGGAACCCTGGCCGTAAAGCGCGGCATCGAAGTGGGTCACATATTCCAACTTGGTGACAAATACAGCGCGGCACTTAAAGCAACGGCGCTAGATGAGAATGGTAAAAGTGTCGTGATGTCGATGGGTTGTTATGGCATCGGCGTTACCCGCGTCGTCGCCGCCTGCATCGAACAGAATCATGACGAGCACGGCATCATTTGGCCTGAAAACATTGCCCCTTACAGTCTCGTGATTGTCCAAGTAGACGCGCATAAATCCGAGCTGGTCCGCACGGTCTCGGAGGAGATTTATCAACTCGCCCAGGGACTCGGCATCGAAGTTCTGCTCGATGACAGAGACAAAAAGACTAGCCCAGGTGTTAAGTTTGCTGACTCAGAGCTAATCGGTATTCCTCATAGGCTCGTTATATCACCCCGTTCACTCGCCGATGGCGTCGTGGAATACAAACGCCGCGGTGAGGCCGACAAGCAACTATTGGCCTCGGAGACGCTAGCGGGCTTTGTATCGAGTTTGGCTGCAGGAGAAAATTCTTGAATACACCCTACATCCTCATTCTCTTTTACAGTCGCTATGGCGCAACAGAGAAGATGGCGCAGACGCTAGCTCGAGGGGTTGAGCAACTCGAGCTTAATGGACGGCGCATAGAGGCGCGTCTTCGAACCGTTCCGTCGGTTTCCGCCACTACCGAGGCGAGCGAGCCACAAGTCCCAGCGAGCGGCGCAACCTATTGCAGCGAAGACGACTTGCGTCATTGCTCAGGACTAATTTTGGGTAGCCCGACGCGTTTTGGCAATATGGCCGCCGCGCTAAAATATTTCATCGACAGCACTGGCGCACTGTGGAGTTCGGGCGCGCTCATAGATAAACCCTTTGCGACTTTTACCTCAACCTCTTCGCTGCATGGTGGGCAAGAAAGCACACAACTAAGCATGGCGTTACCGCTACTTCATCATGGCATGATCTATTGCGGCATTCCCTACTCCGAAGCAGCGCTCAGCACGACAACCACAGGCGGCACGCCCTACGGCGCGAGCCATGTCACCGGTGCAGAGGGAAAGGCGCCATTAAGTGAAGACGAAGCTGCCTTATGCATCGCGCTAGGCAAGCGAGTCGCGCGCCTGGCACTCCAACTCGATTCCGGGAATTAACATGAACGATACAGTAATACTGCCGCGTAACGTCGCACTTAGCCGTCTCGGCGTGCTCTCGTTCTACTACAGTCTCATTGGTTTTTTTGTCATTAGCACGCCACTCATGCTTGGCGGACTAAGCCTCGGGAATACAGCGATCAGTTTTATCCAAGTGTTTCCGCTACTTCTGTTCGCACGCGGGCTACAGACTACGCGTGCACGCACTTACGGCTGGATGAGCTTCGTCGTTCTCCTCTATTTTATACACGGCGTGCTTGTCGCTTTCCGCGCAGAGCAGCTTATTCAAGGGTTGATCGAGGTGGGACTGTGTACCGGACTATTCGTCGCATTAGTGCTGTTTATTCGCAGTTACCGAGAGCACTTCAAAACGCCACTTTAGTCGCTAGAGCTGCGATTAATCCGGTTTTTATCGATTAGTCGGCTGCGGAAGCGAGCAATTAGCGCCAACTACCAGCCAAGAGTCGACTTGACCAAAGGAATGGTCAGCAATCGTTGCTGTTTAATAGTGCTAGCGTCAAGACGATCGAGCAACTTGAGAAGTGCGGGTAGTCCGCGCTCGGCTCGCGCGAGAATGTACTCCCCTACCGCCGGGCTCATTTCCATCCCGCGCATGCGCGCCCGCATAATTAGCGCGTCGCGTTTTTGCTCATCAGTTAATTCATGAACCTGAAGGGTGAGGCCCGACTGCAACCGCGATTTAAGATCTGGCAGAATGACAGGCAGATTGGTCGGCGTGAGCCGCGAGGCGATGACCAGTGTATTTCCCGCCTCTTTAATTTTATTAAAGAGCGTAAACAGTGCCGCTTCCCACTCGGCTAGCCCCGCGACAGCGTCGAGATCATCAAGGCAAATTACCTCTAGGCTCTCAAGCCCTTCGATGACATCAGGTGTTAATTGATCAACCTCTTGCAAAGACAAATAGAATGAGCCCAAGCCCAATGCTGTGGACTGATGACACGTTGCTTGAAGCAAGTGAGTGAGCCCTGGCGACCCTTCTCCCCAAAGGAAAATAAAATCAGCGCCTTTGCCATCAAGCCCAACGCTCGTCAGCTTAGCAAGCGCTAGCGCGTTACCATCGCAAGGAAAATAATTAGCAAACACTGCCGAGTCGTCCAACGCCAATCCGAGTGTCAACTGGTCAGTTGGCTCGCCAGTCTGGTGCGGCATATCTTGACCGTTAGTCATACCTAACGTGTCCATCTGTAGTGAAGTAGCTCGCGCTCACTGCGTGTTGAGTCTATTGGCAGCAGGTCGCGATCGAGTGCGATCAGTTCGCGAAGGCGAATCGCATCGCCTAAGACTGCGAGATTCAACTCTAACCGCTCGGCATCGAGCGATGCGAGCGACGACTCTGACACTATGCCTAGCTGCCCAACATACGCGAATAGAGCCACATAATCGGCGAGCGATCGAATTCCATCGACGCGCAGTGTGATCTTCTGCTCAAAACCCATGGCCGATGGCAGCGCAAAATAGTCGGCTAATTGCTCTGTCACCCTGTCCAGAGGGGCTTCGAGATAAGTCTGCAAATTTGAATCCAACCCATCAAACACCTGTGCCTCACCCTGAAATTGAAACTGCCACAGACCGACAAGTTCGCCTGTTGGGGTGAAGTGGATACGGCCAGCCAAAATGCTGTCGGCTCCATAGCGAGCGCTTGCAAGGTTAATAGCATCAGTCCGAAGGTCCCAAAGATTATCGACCGAGAGACTTCTCCGATCCTCGAAATCGAGCACAGGGAATATTAGTGGGAGCCCGCGCGAATCGGCGAAATCGATTAGCGCCGTGACCATCGACTCATCCGTTTCGGGATTCATCAATCGGCGTTCGCCTTCGGATGATTGGACGGCAACCCAAACCAAAATGCTTGGCCGGTTTATATTCCAGATTGGAACACCAAGTTCGCCCAATAACGAATCAACTAAAGCCTGCGAAAGATCTACTGTTATTGTGCGCTGCGACTGGCCAGACCCCGCCTCGCCGATGCTTGAATAACTAACGCCTTCGACAAAGTCACGCGCCCGAGCCAGCGCGCGGTCAACTCCGGGCACTGATAACGCCTCTTCGCCCCCCGTAAGCTTCACAATAACCGCCGCAAGCGCAGCGGCAAACGCCTGCGCGCGCTCTGATTCATCATCGCCAATCAATGCCGATTGATGGCTATACAAGCCTTCAATCTGAACCGCTTGCACGGGTGCGCAAAACGAAAAAGCGACGACGAAAATGGCTAATAGGCTGCGCGCTAACAGCATTCTTACAGGCGCCCTAAAAAGGTGGATATTCATGCGTGGAGATCATACTGCAATCCTAAGCCCGAACCTAGTTTCGGACGCCTCGTCTGTCCCCAGATACGCGCAGATGAAGCATATTTAAGACTGACTGTGTCGCCACTTCTTGCTAAAATTCGACTCTTGCTAGCATCAGCGCCCAGCAAATCTAACAATGTCTAACGCCTAACCACGTTTAAAAAGTTTGAATAGTTTAAATAGACCCCAGAGCGCCGCCACTAACCGAGGAAAACCGCATGACAACCGCCAACGACGGTAGCAACAGCACTACAGCGACTAACGAGTCAGAACGTACCGCGCTAAGCTACCGTGATGCCGGAGTCGATATCGATGCAGGTAACGCGCTCGTCGAGAACATCAAAGCGGTCACCAAACGCACTCATCGCCCCGAGGTCATGTCGCAGATTGGCGGTTTCGGTGCCTTATGTGAGATCCCCGCAGGCTATACCCAGCCAGTCCTTGTGTCTGCTACCGACGGCGTTGGCACGAAACTGCGCTTGGCAATGCAGCTAGGCAAACACGACACCATAGGCATCGATCTTGTCGCGATGTGTGTAAATGACCTCATCGTGTGCGGTGCAGAGCCTCTTTTCTTCCTTGATTACTACGCGACCGGTGGCCTCAATATCGCAACCGCAACAGATGTAGTAACCGGCATTGGCGCAGGCTGTGAGCTCGCGGGCTGCGCACTAATCGGTGGCGAAACTGCCGAAATGCCTGGCATGTATGAGGGCGAAGACTATGACCTCGCAGGCTTTTCCGTCGGGGTGGTTGAGAAAGCGAAGATTATCGATCCATCGAAAGTCAAAGTAGGCAACACACTTATCGGCCTTGCTTCCTCAGGCCCACATTCCAATGGTTACTCGCTAATCCGCAAAGTCATCGAGCGCAGTGAGGCTGACCTTAACGCAGCCTTCGGTGACTCGACCCTCGGTGAAACCTTACTCGAGCCAACAACCATTTACGTGAAGACCATTGCGGCACTCGCACCCCGTATCGAATTGAATGCCCTCGCTCATATTACCGGCGGCGGCTTCACAGAGAACATCCCTCGCGTACTTCCCGCTGACGCGCAGGCAGTAATCGACCTTGGCGCATGGCAGCGACCCGCGATTTTTGACTGGCTGCAAACGGAGGGCAACATTAGCGACAGCGAGATGCTGCGCACCTTTAACTGCGGCATCGGTATGATTCTCTGCGTGGACGAAACGCAGGCTGATGAGGCACTCGCACTGCTCAACGAAGGTCCCATTGCTGCTTGTAAAATTGGTTCGATTCGACAAAAACCAGAGGCATCAGCCGACTCGGTCATTTACGCGTAACTGTGAACGCCTCCTCCGACCACCACACTCCTAGCCCCTGTTCTGTCGTCGTCCTTATTTCGGGCAGCGGCAGTAATCTGCAGGCACTTATCGAATCGGCGAGCGAAGGCGGTTATCGAATTGCCGCGGTAGTCTCTAATAAAGCCGACGCTTTTGGCCTAACTCGCGCTAAAGAAGCGGGGATACCGACCGCCGTACTGTCGCATTTGTCCTACGCTAATCGTGAAGATTTTGACTCGGCGCTTACCCGCATAATCGACAATTTTCAGCCTCGCCTCGTTGTGCTTGCCGGATTCATGCGCATATTGTCTAGTGCTTTTGTGAGTCATTATGCGGGCCGATTAATCAATATTCACCCGTCTCTTCTGCCCGACTTCCCTGGCATAAACACCCATCAACGCGCGCTAGACGCTAACGTAACTAGACACGGCGCGAGTGTGCATTTCGTTACCGAAGAACTCGACGGCGGGCCTGTAATCGCGCGCCACAGCATCCCTGTTGTTCCAGCCGATACGCCAGAATCGCTGGCCGCGCGCGTGCTCGAACAAGAACACAGACTCTATCCGAAGGTTGTTGCTTGGTTTGCCTCTGGCGACTTAAAAATGACGGAGCGAGGGGCGTGTCATGCCAGCATTACTCTTCCGCACACGCACGAAATAGAGTGACGTCGTATGCCTAAGGTTCTGCAAGGTACAAGGTTCGGGTGAGCTATTGCAGCCTATGAGGAGAATCAGGCGCGCTCTCTGAGTCATCATCTGCCTCGTTTTCAAGCGCACCATCCTGCAATCTCGACAGCTTATATTTACGCATCTTCTCGACAAGTGTTGTCCTGCCAATGCTAAGCCTATCGGCGGCGCGAGTGACTACCCCACTGCTGTCATCGAGCGCCTTCTCGATTAAGTCGCGCTCGAGGCGCGCTAGATACTCTTTAAGATCTAGACCGGCTAATGGCAGCCCTTGGGGTGCAGCCTGCGCTGGGTTCACTTCCGTCTCACCCGGACTATTAAGTCCGGCAAATTCGGCAAATCCAGCGGAAGTAACTCCTTCCCTCAGCGCGTCCTCGCTTCCCGCAGAGGCAACCAATTTTTCAGGCAAGTCGCTGACGCCAACAATGCCATGCGGATGCAGTATCGCCATGCGCTCAACCAAGTTCGCAAGTTCACGCACATTGCCGGGCCAGCGGTGTTTCGCTAGCACGGCCATCGCATGAGAATTGAATCGCACAGATCCCCGCCCCTCTCGTTCGAGAGTCGCGATAAGCTCGTTCAGCAGCACCGGGATATCTTCGGGGCGCTCTCTCAGCGCAGGCATCTCAATGGGAAAGACATTTAGGCGATAGTAGAGGTCTTGCCTAAACTCACCCGCAGCAATCATCTCTTCAAGGTCGCGATGGGTGGCGGCGACAATCCTGACATCGGCCTGCAGTGTTTCTGCACCACCAACGCGCTCGAAGCTTCGCTCTTGCAATACCCTGAGAAGCTTAACCTGCATGGAAAGAGGCATGTCGCCTATTTCATCGAGAAAGAGCGTGCCACCATCTGCCAATTCGAAGCGACCGCTTCTGGTCGCAATTGCGCCTGTGAAGGCCCCTTTCTCGTGGCCAAACAATTCACTTTCGAGCAACTCTCGAGGAATAGCGCCGCAGTTAATGGGGATAAACGCCTTCGCGGAGCGTGCAGAGTTATTGTGCAGATTGCGGGCAACAACTTCTTTTCCAGTACCCGACTCACCGGTAATGAGCACGCTAACCTCGGTGTTGGCGACCTGACCCATCATTTTGCGTACGCGTTCGATCTCAACACTTTCGCCGACTAAACTGCGAAACATATTGTAGTCGCGCACTTGGTCGGAACCGAGGAGGCGAGTGGAATGCCGATTAAAGAGCTTCGATTTATGCAGAGCATCGAGCAGCGGTTGAAACCCACAGTTACTCGGCAGTCGCGCGATAATTCGCAGACGGACCGCCGAGTCGATTTCATCGAGTTCAACCTCACCTTCATCTGCAATCACAATGTAAGGCAGCGCCGCATCGATTGCTGCGAGGTCGATTAGCACCTGTTGAGGCAATCGGTCGCGACACTCCCCCAGAACGACCAAAGACACACGCCGATGCGCCTGCCCCTGCGCGCCGAGCACCGCGCGGTATTCAGTAGTCGTCGATGCGACGACTGTCTCGCCCAAAAAACCAAGAATCGTCGAGAGGTCTCGACGTGCCTCGCCGCCGTCTTCAATCAGCAAAATCACCGCCTCAGCGCTTGCATCATGCGTCGACTGTGAGGAGTTTTCTGTTGGAGTTGCTGAGGACATGTACCGCGCATTCGAAGTCGATGGAAGAAATAACCAGCGCACAGGCGACGGAGTTACCATCGCGCGCTAGGCTGCGGAGAATTGATGAAGAGATTAGACATTGCCCCACTCAGCGAGTCAATGATTTGGAGGCCAAATGGAGACCCGATTCTATTTCTTAAAGATATCCGACGATAAGACGCTATAAACTAGGCTCGTAGCGTCATCATGAGGTGCGCAGCAGAGGTGGTTTCGCAGAATGACGTCCTGCGGTACCCCTAAGACGACCCAATGCGAGTGAGACGAGCTCAAGTGAAGAAATCTGAAGACACAATCAGCGCACCGAGCGACGAACTGCTAAGCGTCCTTGCAAAGGTGCGCGACGCACGCGCTAGTCGCGAACACTCTGCTCGCACCGCAGAGGACCTAGCAACGGGCTTACAGAAACTTGCGCGCCTGACCGCAGAACTGCGCACCGCAATCGAAGGACTTCCCAGCATGGACATGGCTAAAGTTGTAGACCTGCATAATCGACTCGAAAACGGCAAGTTCGAAATCGACAGCAGCAAGCTAGCCGGTAAAATGCTCGATTTCGATCGTCGTGACGAACCAAAAAAATAGGCTTACCACTCGAGCGGTTGCTCCAACCACGCTAACTTGAGTAAATCTTCTTCGGTATCAACATCCCAAAGTGGTGACAGGCATCGTGTGCTGACACCCATCTTCGAAAGTTTATTAAGACTTACCTGAAGAACCTCCGAGGTTCCCCAGACAATGTCTTGGAACATCGCAGCAAAGACTCGGCTCATCCCCACCAGAACATAACCGCCATCGTCGGCTGGCACGAACACTACCTCGATGCCCGAAGCTAAACTCTCAAGTGTCTCTTGGACGTGATTAGGCGCCAGTGAGGGGCAGTCGGCACCCACGATGACAACATACTCAACAGTTGCCTCAATCGGTTTTTGTTTGGCCTCGAACGCGTGAGTTGCGGCGTTGAGCATCCTCTCACCGAGATCTTCCCCGATTTGGGTAGTCGGCGGCAGGCTGCCGTCGCGCTCAGCAAACAGTGGATCGTTAACGTCACCCGACACGGTGAATCTGAAGGGGGCAAGCGCTGAAGCACTCAACATCGCCGCGACGCGCCTTGTCATAGCACAGTGCAAGTCGGTTGCTGAGGTAACGCCAATTGCAGGAATGAGACGCGTCTTTACCTCGCCCGGTATTGGCTGTTTGGCGAATATTAGTATCTGAGCATTGGGATATTTCATTACTCGACTGCCCGCCGCTCAGGGTAATACCGTTTATGAAGCGCTTGCGGTGTCTCACCCAGAAAATAACGCAGGCGCAATTCCCACATGAGCAGCACCGTTCGGACGATGCCCTGCGTCTGCCACCTGCGGCTTGAGGTGGTCACTCTCTTTGCGATAGGCCTTGCTGGCGCGGTCCTGCGCAGAGTTTTACTCAGCGCCACATCTTCCATCAACGGCAGCTCAGGAAATCGGCCAACCGCCTCAAATAAATTACGCCGGACGAATAGCGCTTGATCCCCAGTGCAGACGCGAGTCAATCTCGCTCTGACGGTCATAAACCATTCGATTACTCGGAAGGCGAACCCGTCACCGTCGAGCCTGACGTCAAACCAGCCCCAGTCGGCTTCCTTAGACCCTTTAGAATCGCCTAATTCTCTGTGCAGAGCTTCCTCGATCAATTGCGCAGCGGCGGCAGGCAACGTCGTATCAGCATGCAGAAATAAAAGAATTTCGCCCGTCGCGTAATTCGCACCCGCATTCATTTGCGACGCGCGCCCCTTTGCCGCGCTGATCACAGTGCACGAATAGTCTCCGGCTACGTCTAGCGTCCTGTCGGCGCTGCCGCCATCGACCACGATAATCTCGCTCGTGGTTCGCTCCCAGCTTTCAAACGCGGACAGGATTCGTGCCAGTGAGCGCTCTTCATTCAACACGGGAATGATGACGGAAAGACGCTGACCATTACTCTTTTCTCTCCCCACATCGACTCTCCAATCACGAAAGATATGTCAATTAATGTCGCTGTTTACAGCGCAGACTAAAATTGATTCAAATACCCTTAAAATGACTAGCATACAGCTTTTAAGGCGCGTTAGAATCCGCCCCAGAAATGCTATTGCTAAGGTCTCAAGTGCCGATAGTCACTTAACAGAGCAAGCGTTTATCGAGAATTGAGCATTAAGGTCAACCTGTGCAGAACGAAGAAAACACAGATAATAGAGAATAGAGAGTGAACGCGAAAAACTTCTATATCGTCGCCTCGGCACCGCAAGATGAAACGCTGCAGGTGCGTATATCAGGCCCCTATCTCACTCGGCAGGCTGCCCAAGCAGATCTCCGCGCCGCCATTGATGAAGCGCTCGACATAGACCCCACTGCCTCCCGCTACGAATACAAAATCTCCAAAGTAGAAAGCCGAAAGCCCGGCGTTATCCAACACATGGCTGCGCACGCCTAAGCCCCTATCATTCGCGCGAGCATCACTCAGCGATTAACTCTCTATGAAGGCATCAGCTGCCATACTCTGCGCCATACGCCTAATATCGCGAGCCCACGTGGCACTCGCCGCTTCGAAACCCTCTCGGTTACTCGCATACAATGCTCTGGTCGCCTCTTCGAATCCTTCGCGATCTCCAGCCATAGCGGACATAAACCGATTCGCCCGATCCTGACTCGCTCGCCGGCTATCCGAATCTACGCTGGCCTTGCGTTCTGCATCGACTAACCGTCGCAGGGTTGCAGACGCACCACCACGCTGCGTGTCAAGCCATGTCCAGTGCCTCGGCAGCAGAGTGACCTCACGCCCGATTACACCTAACTTGGGTCGGCCTCGAGGTTTTTTTCCTGTACTTGCGTCCTCGGCGCTACCCACTATAGGTGCAGCAGATTCCAACTGCGGGGGCACGCCATATCGGCGCTCGATATCCACTTCATTGCCTGATAGATGCAAATCGATCTGGCGGCCATCGACGCCCGCGAAGAGCAAAATCTCACCGCGCCGCAGCGCCGGCTCTGCCCCCTCGGCTTTTAGTTTAAGCGCGACCTCAAGCTGGTTCCCGTCCGCTATCAGTTTGTCGCCCTCAAAGGCTAGAAACCTGTTTTGCCAGTCTATTTTTTCCATTATTTCACTCTCCATCGCTGTGTGAAAGACTGGTAGTCGCCTTTCATTCTCATAATTACACCATGGTATTAATATTAATACCATGGTGTAATAATTATTTCCTCGGCCATGCTTTGCGCAGCACAATCGCCTGGGCTCTAGACAAAGAGCCGCCCCAGAGCCTATTCTCGCTCTTAAATTCACCCATCAGCTTCCCCAACAATTAGAAAGAGCTACCCTCCTTATGAAGAAGAACAATCCTATTTACTTGGCGTCTCGCAATACAGTGGCGCTCCTGCTCAGCCTTGTGATGCTTGCCGCATGCGCAACTCAACCCACGAGTGCGAACCGCTCGATGAGCAGCGGGCTTACGTTCGCCACTCCCGAATCGGTTGGCGTAGACTCAGACCGACTAGATCGACTAACGCAGGCGATGCAGGGATTCGTCGATGACGGACGTCTAGCGGGCGTGGTCACTGCCGCAGCTCGTGATGGAAAAATCATCCATTTCGAATCAGTAGGTCAGCGCGACATCGCTGCCGGATCGCCGATGACCGATGACGCCCTGTTCCGCATCTATTCGATGACCAAGCCAATCACGGGTGTTGCGATGATGATGCTCTATGAGCGCGGCCTCTTTAAGCTCTCGGATCCCGTATCAATGTATATCCCCGAGTTCGCCGATTTGCAGGTCTATGCAGGCATGGATGACGACGGCAATATGCTTACCGAGGCGCCCGCTCATCCAATGACTGTCCGCGAACTAATGAATCATACGGGCGGTCTTACCTACGGTCTGTTCTCTCAATCGCCCGTAGACGATCTCTATAACGCCGCCGGAGTGCTCGATCCGGCATCTAACCTTCAAGACATGATCGATAAGCTGGCAAAAATCCCTTTGCGCCAGCAGCCTGGCTCACTCTGGCATTACAGCGTCTCTGTCGACGTTCAAGGTTATATGGTCGAGAAACTTTCAGGGCAGCGCTTCTCTGACTTTTTAGAGGACAATATCTTCGAACCGCTAGGCATGGTCGATACAGACTTTTTCGTGCCAACCGAAAAAGCGGACCGATTAGCTGAGGTTTACGCCTACGGCCCCGACGGCAAACTCTTCGCGAGCGAAGGCTTTACCGACGGCCCAAGCTATCTCGTTGAGCACAATTTCGAAGGCGGGGGCGGCGGACTCGTCGGATCGACTATGGATTATTTGCGCTTTAGCCAAATGCTACTCAACGGCGGCGAGCTCGACGGCGCGCGCATCCTTGCACCACTCACGATCGAACTCATGCATCGCAACCAGCTTCCAAAGGGACTTGGCGACAGCATACTCGGCGCCAACGGCACTACGTTCGGACTCGACTTCGCCATAATCGAAGACCCCGTCGAAGCAGAAGGTTACTCTAAAGGCGAATACTATTGGGGAGGCGCTGCGGGCACGTGGTTCTGGGTGGACCCTGTCGAGAACATCGTCTTTGTTGGGATGATTCAGCAGTTTGGCAATGGTATTCCAGACGTGCGTGGCACTTCACGGCGTCTGCTCTATCAGGCAATTATGGAGCCATACGGCATCTAGAAAGTCTTGATAAGAGCCGCAAGAAGAAACACCAAAAAAGCGTCGCCGTTTATACGGAAGGCGCTTTTTTATGGCCGCGAATCGATTTTCAGTGCAGTGAGACGCAGCAATGAGCCCGTGTGCCTGCAACTGGAAAAACCAGTGCAGACTCATCCCACCCCCTGCTATTTACGGTCACTAGAGTCATATTGTAGACAATATTGTTGAAATAAGAAGGATAAGGTCGCATAATCCGCGCCCATGAGCATAATTGTTGACAATAATGAAGCGCCTAAGTCACTTGCAGTGGCGCTATCGCCCCTACCACCCCTACCACCCGTAGCAGCGACTGGCACGCGGGCGGATTCGGTCTTCGATTTGCTTCGCGCCTCGATTGTGCAAGGAGAGCTCGCGCCCGGTTCCAAGATAAATGAACCTCAGCTTAGCAAGCTTTACGGCATTAGCCGAGGCCCCTTAAGAGAAGCCATCCGCCGCCTCGAGGGGTGCAAGCTTGTCGAGATCAAAGCCAATGTTGGCGCGCGCGTGGTCGAGTTAGATATCCAGAAAGCGATTGAAATATATGAAATCCGCGAAGCACTCGAAGGACTCGCCTGCGGACTCGCCGCCGAGCGAGCAACTGCCAGCGATTGCGACCAACTGCGCGCCTTGCTAGCGCGCCATGAAGCCCAGATCGAATCCGAAGACGGCAAACGCTACTACCAAAAAGAAGGCGATCTCGATTTCCATTACCTTATCGTCTCGCTCAGCGGCAACACCCGCCTCTTCAACCTACTTTGCGATGAGCTTTATCATTTACTTAGGCTCTATCGTGTGCAGACAAGTAGCCAGCCTTCGCGTCCCGCACAGGCATTTAAAGAACATCACCGTATTGTTGATGCGATTGAAGAGCGCGACTCGGTGCTAGCCGAACTCTTAATGCGCCGCCACATTGCAAGCGCCAAGGCTACACTGCTCGCGCAGCTCGAAAGCGATTCAGAGCCAGGACTAACCGCCGCAACGCCCTGTATAGCACCAAGATAGCACTAAGATAGCGTCGCGAATAAAGACGTTGGAAAAGAGCACCACAGTTTCACTTACCCCAAGGAGCACGCATGAAAATTTCACAGGGCGCCAAATTTCGCCAAGCGTTAAAAGACAATAACCCTCTGCAAATAGTCGGCGCGATCAATGCGTACTGCGCGATGCTTGCTCAAGACGCCGGCCATAAGGCGATTTACTTATCGGGGGGCGGCGTGGCAAATGCTTCTTACGGGCTGCCAGACTTAGGCATCACAAGCCTTAACGACGTAATCGCCGATGTCGAACGCATTAGCAATGCAAGCGAGATTCCCTTGCTGGTTGACATCGACACAGGCTGGGGCGGCGCTTTCAACATTGCGCGCACGATTAAGGCAATGGAAAAAGCCGGCGCCGCTGCGGTGCATTTAGAAGATCAGGTAGCCCAGAAGCGCTGTGGTCATCGCCCTAATAAAGCGATCGTGTCACAGGCAGAGATGGTCGACCGAGTAAAAGCGGCCGTTGATGCCCGCACCGATGATGAGTTTGTCATTATGGCGCGCACCGATGCCCTCGCGGTCGAGGGCATGGACTCTGCTATCGAGCGCGCAATCGCCTGCGTCGAAGCGGGTGCCGATGCGATCTTCCCCGAGGCGATCAATGAACTCGGCCAATACAAACAATTTGCCGACGCGGTGAAGGTTCCTATCCTTGCCAACATTACCGAATTTGGCCAGACCCCGTTATTCAACTGCGAAGAGCTTGCGGGACAAGGCGTTGGCATGGTGCTTTATCCGCTCAGCGCGTTTCGGGCAATGAGCAAAGCGGCACTAGATGTCTATCAGACTATCGCCATTAATGGCGACCAAAAGGCTGTCGTCGACAAGATGCAGACGCGCATGGAGCTTTACGAAGTGCTCGGCTATCACGCTTATGAAAACAAACTGGACGCGCTCTTCGATTCTGAAACTTCATAGTTGCCCCTCCGCTTCGCGGAGACCCGAGGCTAAGAAAAAAGAGCACAAGGAAAAAGAGACGAGCGACTCAGAACCGCGCTCGCAAATACACAGTAAAGTGAGAGGAAAAGCACCATGGCAGAAAAGAAATTAAGCGGCGCAGGTCTTCGCGGCCAAGTCGCAGGCGAGACGGCCCTTTGCACCGTTGGCAAAACGGGTACCGGCCTCACCTACCGCGGCTATGACATAAGCGAACTCGCCGAGAAAGCAAAATTCGAAGAGGTCGCATTCCTGCTATTAAAAGGACATCTACCCAACCAGTCTGAGCTCGACGCATACAACACGAAACTTCAATCGCTGCGCACACTCCCAGACGCACTCAAAGAAGTGTTAGAGCGCATTCCAGCGTCTGCGCACCCGATGGACGTTATGCGCACGGGCTGCTCTATGCTCGGCAACCTCGAGACAGAGACAGATTTCGCTCAGCAGGACGACGCGATCGATAGGCTACTCGCCCTGCTCCCAGCCATGATTTGCTATTGGTATCGCTTCTCCCACGACGGCGTGCGAATCGATACAGCTCTCGATGATGCCTCTATCGGCGGTCATTTCCTTCATATGCTCAGCGGCGACACCCCGAGCGAGCTTTTCGAACAGGTAATGAATGTCTCGCTTATTCTCTATGCCGAGCACGAGTTTAATGCGTCGACGTTTACTGCACGCGTTTGTGCCTCGACCCTCTCGGATATGCACTCCTGCATCACGGCGGCGATCGGTTCACTGCGCGGCCCACTCCACGGCGGCGCAAATGAAGCGGCAATGGAAATGATCGAAGACTGGACGAGCGCCGAACAGGCCGAGTCAGAAATAATGGGTATGCTTGCGCGCAAGGACAAGATTATGGGCTTCGGTCATGCGATCTACAGCGAGTCCGATCCGCGCAATACGATTATCAAGAAGTGGAGCGAGAAACTCGCCGCTGAAGTCGGCGATACAACGCTGTATCCGGTGTCGGTGCGCTGCGAAGAAGTTATGTGGCGCGAAAAAAAGTTATTCTGCAACGCCGATTTTTTCCATGCTTCCGCCTATCACTTCATGGGCATACCAACCAAACTGTTCACGCCAATCTTTGTGATGTCACGCCTCACCGGCTGGGCCGCTCACGTTAAAGAACAGCGCGCGAATAATCGAATCATTCGTCCGAGCGCCGACTATACCGGCCCCGAAACGTCGACTTGGGTTGATATCGCCGATCGCTAATTAGCGGATTTCTAAATCCCTACTTTTAATAACGAACACTCTGTAATTACAAAAGGAATTAACTGTGTCAGCAAATGTAGAACTCAATAACCGCCCAGAACCCGATCAGGTACTCGTCGACATCGCCAACTATGTCTGCGATTACGAAATCGATTCAACCGAAGCCTATGACACCGCCCGCAACTGTCTTATGGACACGCTAGGCTGCGGTCTTCTCGCGCTGCGTTTCCCTGAGTGCACCAAGCTTCTCGGTCCGCTCGCCGAGGGTACTATTGTGCCAAACGGTGCCCGCGTCCCCGGCACGCAGTTCCGCCTCGATCCTGTAAAAGCCGCGTGGGACATCGGCTGCATCGTGCGCTGGCTCGACTATAACGACACGTGGCTTGCTGCAGAATGGGGCCATCCTTCGGATAATCTTGGCGCAATCCTCGCTATTGCCGATTATCTGTCGCAGCAGAATATTGCAGCAGGCAAAGCGCCACTCACCATGCGTGACGTACTCACTGCGATGATAAAGGCACACGAGATTCAGGGCGTTATCGCACTCGAAAACAGCTTTAATCGCGTCGGCCTATGCCACGTTCTACTCGTGCGCGTCGCCTCTACCGCTGTCGCAACAAAGATGATGGGTGGCTCGCGCGAACAGATAATCGATGCGCTTTCTCAAGCATGGCTCGACGGCTCGAGCTTACGCACCTACCGTCACTCGCCTAACGCAGGTCCTCGTAAGTCATGGGCGGCTGGCGATGCTACGTCGCGCGCAGTTCGACTTGCAGACTTCACTATGCGTGGCGAAATTGGCTATCCGAGCGTCCTCTCCGCGCCGACTTGGGGTTTCTACGACGTCTCGTTTAAGGGCAAAGAGTTCGAATTCACTCGCCCTTACGGCAACTACGTCATGGAAAATATCCTGTTCAAAATCTCTTTCCCTGCCGAGTTCCATTCGCAGACAGCCGCCGAAGCCGCTGTGCGTTTGCACCCGAAGGTTAAGGACCGGTTGGACGACATTGAAAAAATTGTCATCCATACTCATGAGTCCGCCATCCGTATTATCAGCAAATCGGGGCCGCTCAATAATCCAGCAGACCGCGACCACTGCTTGCAGTATATGACAGCGGTGCCACTGGCCTTCGGAAATCTCGTTGCCGAGCATTACGAAGACAGCTTCCACGAGGCAAATCCAATTATCGATCAGCTTCGCGAGAAGATGGAGATCCACGAGAACCCTACCTACACGAAAGAATACCTTGAGCCTGAAAAACGCTCGATCGCTAACGCAATGCAGGTTTATTTCAAAGACGGCAGCAGCTCCGACAAGATCGAAATCAACTATCCTGTAGGTCATCGTCGTCGCCGCGAAGAAGGTATTCCTTTGCTCGAAGACAAGTTCAAAGCCAACCTCGCAACGCGCTTCCCTGCGAAACGCTGCAAGGAGATTTTTGCCCTTTGCAAAGATCAGGCGAAACTCGAAGCGACGCCGGTTAACGAATTCATGGAAATGCTTGTCATTTAAATAAACACTAATTTATTCGTTAACCCTTGAAAAAAATAAGTTGCGCAGCATATAGGAATTAGGCGGTGCTCAAAAGAGACCGCCTAGTCGCCTAGCTCTCATCGAGGGTGGGCATAACCTTAGAAACATATTGCTTTATTGCGAGGATATGACATGCGTAACTTTGATTTTTCACCCCTCTACCGTTCTACTATTGGCTTCGACCATCTGTCGTCTTTGCTCGATGCGGTTAACCGCAACGACGCGAGCCAGCCAAGCTATCCGCCTTATAATATTGAGCTGATAGATCAGGACAAATACCAAATCACTATGGCTATTGCCGGCTTTGTCGAAAACGAGCTAGAGCTTCAGTCAGAGAAACAGACCCTTACCGTAAAGGGGAAAAAAGAAGGCAGCGAAGAGGGAAGAAACTTTCTGCATCAGGGTATCGCCGCGCGTAATTTTGAGCGCCGCTTTCAACTTGCCGACCATGTTGAAGTCGTGGGCGCCACACTTGCAAACGGCTTGTTGCACATCGATCTCGTGCGGGTAATTCCCGAGGCGATGCGGCCCAAGCAGATTCCTATAAATGTCGAAAAGCCCAAGTTAGTCGATCTAGGAAAGCAGTCGGCAGCTTAACAGCGGGCTGTTAGACAGCGAGCTATTCAACAGAGCGCCTTTAACAGGCCGGCTGATTTTCCTAAACCGACTTTTAAAAGCGCAAAAAAAATGACGCGGTATTGAGCCGCGTCATTTTCATTTACCTTGTAAATCCCCTACACTTTTTTAAGCTTTCAACATTCTGAGGGTGTATATATTTTCCTATTGTCGGTATTTCTTTTTCGCAAGCCGACTACTTCAGCGAATGGATAACCAGCCCGCTTTTAAGCTTTGGCTCGAACCAAGTAGATTTCGGTGGCATAACCTCACCTGCATCGGCAATGTCCATTAGACTCTCAATAGAAGTTGGATAAAGCGCGAAAGCAGCCTGCCATTCGCCACCGTCCGTACGGCGCTCTAATTCCGCCAATCCGCGGATACCTCCGACAAAGTCGACGCTACTATCGGTGCGCTGATCGAGGATATTGAGTAGTGGCGCGAACACAAACTCTTGCAGAATACTCACATCGAGGCTTGCGACAGGATCAGTGTCGTCGATAGTTTCAAGCAAATTAGAATTCGCGCTTAAGAGATACCATTGTTTCCCCGCGTAGAAACCAAACTCACGTGCCTTGCTAGGCTTAGCCTGTCCTTCGACTAACTCAATATTGAAATTCTCAGCCAACGCGCCGAGAAACTCGTTCACACTATGACCGTTGAGGCTCGCTACCAGTCGGTTGTAATCGAGTATCTGCATTTGGTTATGCGGGAACAACACAGTAAGAAAATAATTGTATGGCTCGTCCCCCGTATGATTAGGATTCGCCTCCTGCCTGAGTTTCTTCACCCGTGAGGCTGCAGCAGAACGATGATGCCCATCGGCAACATAGAGACAATCCAACGCGTTCACCTCACCTTCGACTGCCGCAACAAGCTCTTCGTCACGGATAACCCAAAACAAATGCTGCGTTGCATCATCTGCCTCGAAATCATAATCCGGAGCGTCTTTAATCACTTTTGCGATAAGCGCATCGATTGAGGCTTGGGCTTTGTAGGTAAGAAAGACCGGGCCCACTTGCGCATCGAGCGCATCCATGTGGTGTACCCGATCGTCTTCTTTCACTGGCCGAGTAAACTCGTGCTTTTTGATCAGGTCTTGGTCGTAGGCCTCAACCGACGCCGCGGCGACGAGGCCTACCTGTTGGTGATCGCCCATCACCTGCTTGTAGACGTAAAGCGTCGCCGTGTCGTCTTGCTTCAGCGTGCCCTCACTCATAAAGCGCTCGAGGTTCTCTCGTCCCTTGGCATAAACGCTAGGATCGTAGACGCTAACCTCGTCGGGCATGTCTACCTCTGGCTTATTGATATGCAAAAAGCTGAGTGCATTGTCTTTTGCTAACTCGTAAGCTTCTTCTCGGTTAAGCACATCGTAAGGATGCGAGGCTACCTGTGCGGCGAGTTGAGCTACTGGGCGAATACCGCGAAACGATCGAATAAGTTTCATGTGAGATCCCGAGGAAGAATGAGTCTGTGGTTTCCTGTGGCGAATCTATTTAGACAGGAGGCGGGATTATCGCATTTCAGCGAGCATGCTTAAATAACTTCGGGCATAGGAATCGACTGCATCATTAGCGCGTAAATTTTGCATCCAGCGCCCTGCGCGTAACGCGCGGCGGGAAACCACGAGACTCCAAAAACCGAAGAAGCTTGAGATGCGGCTTGCTGCCAAAAGATAAATCGGCCTCGCCTTGCAGCCTTTTTTTTACTAATGCTTCTGCCATCGGCAACCAATCGTCGTCGTCTTCGAATAGATTGCTTTCGATAAGAGACTCTGAGACGCCTCGACCCAGCAAATCAGACCGGATGTGGAGATAGGCAAAGCCCCGCGATTTACGATAACGAACATAGGACTCAACAAAACGCGCATCAGATTGCAGCCCCTGATCACGGAGCCTGCCTAGCTGAAAATCGATCTCATTATGAGGGGCATCGGGATATTTGAGTCGGAGCTTTCGTTGTAGCTCAACGTAAGAGTGCTCGCGTCGTGCAAGCGAGTCCATTGCCGAGCGTCTTAGGGGGAGGAAAGGTTTAGCTGCCGAGGCAGACTGTAAAACCTCGGCTGGCTCATCAACATCAGCCACACCGGACTCAGTGTCTGGCATGGCTGATGAATTACGACCATCGACGAGTTCTCTCGATGTCACGTTAGAGCCTTTATGCAGTCCTCGATTTGTCACACCTCAAGCTGCTAGCTAGCTGAGGCATCTGCTTCGACGCTGCCGTCGTTCGCCGACGCACGAGCCTCGGCACGAGCCGCCGCTTCCGCCGCCGCCTGCGCCTTGGGATCAGCTAAGAGTTTTTGACGAACAAGCGCCTCGATTTCGGCAGCGACCTTAGGATTTTCTTCGAGGTAAATAGAGGCGTTTTTCTTGCCTTGACCTATTTTGTCGCCGTTATAGGCATACCATGCGCCAGACTTATCGATAAGATCGAGCTTAACGCCAAGATCAATAACCTCGCCCAAGCGATGAATGCCTTTACCGTACATGATCTGGAATTCGGTTTGACGGAAAGGGGGCGCAACCTTGTTCTTCACCACTTTCACTCGCGTTTCGTTGCCGACTACTTCGTCGCCCTCTTTAATCGAGCCTATACGGCGAATATCGAGGCGGACAGACGAATAGAACTTGAGCGCATTACCACCGGTGGTGGTTTCAGGTGATCCAAACATCACGCCAATCTTCATACGGATTTGGTTAATAAAGATTACCAGGGTATTCGAATTCTTAATGTTACCTGTCATCTTACGCAGCGCTTGCGACATAAGGCGAGCTTGCAAGCCCATGTGACTATCGCCCATATCGCCTTCGATCTCCGCCTTAGGCGTGAGCGCTGCAACGGAGTCAATAACAACCACATCGAGCGCGCCGGAACGGACGACCATGTCGCAGATCTCCAATGCTTGCTCGCCCGTGTCGGGCTGGCTTACAAGAAGATTGTCGACATCGACACCCAGCGCCTCGGCATAAATTGGATCTAATGCGTGCTCGGCGTCGATAAAGGCGCAGCTACCGCCTGCTTTTTGCGCTTCGGCAATAACCTGTAAAGTAAGCGTGGTTTTACCTGACGACTCAGGGCCGTAGATCTCGACTATGCGTCCTCTCGGTAAGCCGCCTATGCCAAGCGCCACATCTAAACCCAATGACCCAGTAGAGATAGAGGGAATTGCTTCGCGCTCGCTATCGCCTAAGCGCATCATGGAGCCTTTACCGAATTGACGCTCGATCTGTGAGAGCGCCGCCGCTAATGCTTTATCCTTGCTAGTTTCGTCGACCATTATCTATTCCTTGTGGTTAAAACACACAACCGAAGCCTTGTTCCCTGAGTATCCGTGTGCCGTGTGAGACCGTCTTTAATAGCGGCCTCACTTATAGAATAGCCTGTCCTGGGCTATTCGCTATTTTGTGGCTAATTTTTAGCTAAAAAGCCCCGACTCGCTGCTCTGAGTCTTTATGTTAAGAACCGCTGCCGCTGCTTTCTGCCCTGACTGTCTGTTTTGACTGTCTGTTGTGACTGTCGGTTCTGACTTTTACGTCTTTTTTATCAAAACACTGTATATCCAAACAGTAAGCATTAAATCAGATTTTTACTGTATGGACAACCAGTATATTGGCTGTTGCACAAATTCCTTTAGTGAATTTTCGCCGTGTTAGCTGAGAGGCGAAACCTCTTCATGCCAGCGCATCTACCCTGTTGACTAGGCCTTGCAGTGCTGCGCAGATTGTTGCGTATCGAATCTGCGCCCGGTCACCTCCAAACAGGAAACATTCAGCGTCCGCCTTTCCCTCTACACACCATGCGATCCAGACTGTCCCCACGGGTTTCTCAGCGCTACCACCACCCGGGCCAGCCACTCCGCTTACGGCCATAGACACGTCGGCGCCACTGCGAGCAACAGCGCCCAAACTCATTTCGAGCACAACTGCCTCGCTTACCGCGCCAGGCCCACTCTCGTGAAAATGCTCGGGACTGACACCTAACATCCGCTGTTTCGCCGCATTAGAATATGTAATAAACCCCGCATCGAACCACGCCGAGCTGCCGACGAGATCGGTCAGCGCTGCCGCTATCCCGCCGCCTGTGCAAGACTCTGCCGTCGCCGCCATCCACTGTTTAGTGATTAATCGCTGAGCGAGAGCATCGACTAAGCTCGATACGGAATTTTCTACTAAGTTACCTTTGTCCATAGCGCCAGTTTACTCCAGCTAACTCGTAGGCTCGAGTGCTGTTTCCAACCTAGACAATCTGCTAGTCTTTAGATCTTAGCGCCTCGACCTTTTTAATCCCAGCTTCGCTCAGTACTCGGCAATCGAAAATGCCTAATCGATAGAGTAGCGATAACATTATTAACCTCCGCAGAGCCCTGATCACTTGACCACAGTCGCCCCATCAAGCCCCCACACCCCAATGATGCAGCAATATCTCGGCATCAAGGCACAGCACCCCGACGGCCTCTTGTTTTATCGCATGGGCGATTTTTATGAGCTCTTTTACGAAGACGCTAAAATAGCCTCGCGCGTACTCGACATAACGCTCACCGCCCGCGGCAAGTCCGGCGGTCAGCCTATACCCATGTGCGGCATCCCCTACCACGCCGCCGACCGTTATCTCGCCAAGCTTGTTGCTGCAGGCGTCTCGGTGGCGATCGGCGAACAAATAGGCGACCCAGCGACGAGTAAAGGCCCCGTTGAGCGCAAAGTTGTGCGGGTGATAACGCCCGGCACGGTAAGCGACGAAGCCCTGCTCGACGAAGGCACAGACAACTCGCTGCTTTGTCTCTCGGTTCGGTCTGCAGCGAGCGAAATCGATGCAAGCACCGCGTTCGGGATCGCGTCGATGAATATCAGCAGCGGTCGCTTTGTGCTCAGTGAGGTTTTTGGTCTTGAGGCTCTGCGGGCGGAAATTGAGCGCATCCGGCCTGCCGAGATTCTTTTCCAAGAAGAACTAGAGCCTGTGATGGAGTCTGTTCGACATCCCGCCAAACGCAAGCGGCCAGTATGGGAGTTCGAACTCGACAATGCGCGACGCACGCTCACAACCCATTTCAAAACCCGAGACCTTAGCGCCTTCGGCTGCGAGCACCTGCACACTGCGCTGCAGGCAGCTGGCTGTCTACTGCAGTACGCGCGGGATACACAGCGCACAGAGCTGCCGCATATTCAGGGTCTCAGCGTCGAGCAGCTAGAAGACAGCGTTATCCTCGATGCGGCGAGCAGGCGCAACCTCGAACTCGATATTAATCTCTCGGGCGGCCGCGACAACACCCTACTCTCGGTTATTGATACGACGGCAACGGCGATGGGTGGACGCCTTTTATCGCGCTGGATCAATCGCCCGCTGCGCGACCTAACACTGCTCGGGACGCGGCAAGATCGAGTCGCCGCGCTCATGCGCGACTATCATTTTGAAGCGCTCACTGAGGTGCTCGCAGGCATCGGCGATCTCGAACGCATCCTCGCTCGCCTCGGCCTGCGTTCCGCGCGTCCACGTGATCTCGCTAAGCTGCGCGATGGGCTCGGTCAACTGCCTGCACTGCAGAGTAAGCTGGCGGCAACGGCTAGCGACACACTCGGCGAACTCGCGGCAAAGATTACTGAATTCCCAGATCAGCATGCGTTACTCGCCCGCGCGCTCGAGGAAGATCCGCCTGTGGTTATCCGCGAGGGCGGCGTTATCGCCAACGGCTTCGATGCGGAACTAGACGAACTGCGTAATCTGAGCAGCAACGCAGGCCAATTTTTAATCGACTTAGAGAGTAAAGAAAAAGCCCGCACGGGTATCGCGACATTAAAAGTCGGCTATAACCGAGTGCATGGCTATTATATTGAAATCAGCAAAGGCCAGGCTGGCACCGAAATGCCGGCGGAGTATATTCGCCGACAAACGCTGAAAAACGCCGAGCGCTTTATTACGCCCGAGCTGAAAGAGTTCGAAGACAAGGTATTGAGCGCGCGCAGCAAATCGTTAAGCCGCGAAAAAGCACTTTACGATGATCTGCTCGACACCCTAGCCGTCGACCTTGCTGCGATGCAGGCGAGCGCCGAGGCACTCGCCCAGTTGGATGTTTTAACCTGCTTCGCCGAACGCGCAACAAATCTCGATTTTTGTAAGCCCGAGCTAACCACTGAACCGGGTATCGACATCGAAGCTGGCCGCCACCCCGTGGTCGAAAGCGTGAGTAGCGACACCTTCGTCGCCAACGACGCAAGCCTCAATCGCGAGCGCAAGATGCTGATTATCACCGGACCAAATATGGGCGGCAAATCGACGTACATGCGCCAGACCGCGCTTATCGTTTTACTCGCACTGTGCGGCAGCTTTGTCCCCGCCAAGCGGGTCAAGCTTGGGCCGATCGATCGTATTTTTACGCGCATCGGTTCCGCAGACGACCTCGCCGGTGGACGCTCGACCTTTATGGTTGAGATGACCGAGACGGCAAATATTCTGCACAACGCCACGCAAGACAGCCTCGTGCTAATGGACGAGGTAGGTCGCGGCACGAGCACTTTCGACGGACTCTCGCTGGCTTGGGCTGCAGCGGTCTATATTGCACAACGTCTCAATGCCTATACGCTGTTTGCTACCCATTACTTCGAGCTCACAAGTCTGCCTGATGATTTCGACAGCATCGTCAACGTGCACTTAGACGCAGTCGAACACGACAGCGGCATTGTCTTTATGCATTCGGTTAAACCAGGGCCTGCGAATCAGAGTTATGGCTTACAGGTCGCGCAGCTTGCAGGCATTCCCGCTGCGGTCATAGACAGCGCGCGCGGCAAACTAGCGCAGCTCGAAGCAGAGAGCCTAGCGACGACATCAACAAGCCAAGCGGTCACAAGCGCGAGACTACGCGAAACAGCCGTATCGTCTACTTCCTCTTCAGCCGAACCCTATCAAAGCGAGCTTTTCGCGCAGGCGACGCATCCGATAATCGAGACGCTCGAGCGTATTAACCCAGATGATATTAGCGCCAAGGAAGCATTGGCACTGCTTTATGAGCTAAAGGCAAGGCTCGGCTAGCCCAGACGCCCTCGACAGAGAGAAAAAACAGCAATATAGTCTTGCGCTCAGAATCAGCCGAGTACGACGTGCAAAAAACTGCTAGAATGCGCCGGCTGCGGTTGCCCAGATTGGGCAGCGATAGCGGCAATATCCAAGTAAGATGTCGACTGACATCTCATGTAAGCGGCGATTCACAGTATTCGGCGTTGAATTATAGGTTAAGGAGTGGCACGTAAAATAACGCTGCGTGGCACCAGAAGCATTGCGGAGAGAACATGACATTCGTAGTTGGCGACAATTGTATTCGTTGTAAGCATACAGATTGTGTAGAGGTGTGCCCGGTAGACTGTTTCTACGAAGGCCCAAACTTCTTGGTAATTCACCCAGACGAGTGCATCGATTGCGCGCTTTGCGAGCCTGAGTGTCCAGTAGATGCGATTTTCGCCGAAGATGAGCTGCCAGAAAACCAGCAGCAATTTCTGGCTCTCAACGCCGAACTTGCAGAGGTATGGCCAAATATCACTGAAAAGAAAGAGGCGCTGCCCGAAGCCGAAGAGTACACAGACGTCGAAAACAAGATTCAGTATCTCGAACGCTAGTGATGGATTGAATCCAAGTTAGGTTCGGCACACCTTCTACCCGCGGCATCAACGCCGCGGCAGCAGGCCCACCGGGTCAATCGACTTGCCATCCTCACGAATTTCAAAATGCAGCAAGGGGTCTCCCGACAAGTTCGTACCGGCCTCTGCGATTTTGTCCCCAGCCTTCACTCGCGTGCCTTCAGACACCAGCATCACACTATTATGGGCATAGGCACTAAGGTAACGATCGTTGTGCCTTAAAATAATCAGGTCACCGCTTCCTTGCACCCCGCGCCCCGAATAAACCACCTCGCCGTCGGCGGCGGCAAGCACGGGATCTCCGTTACGCACGGCGATATCTATTCCGCGCGCGTCGCCTGAGCCAAAACTGCGCAACAGACGCGTGCTTTCAGCAGGCCAACGCCAAGCAACCGACTGAGTTCCGCCGCCAATAGAGCGACGCAGCACCCCACCGCGTGCCGGTGTACCGGCCTGTGCCTGAGCAACGCCATTGTTTCGGACAGGCGTGCCAATCGCTATCGATCGTGTTTCGGCATTCGCCGCAGGCGCACTCAGGTCTAGGCTCAATTCTTGTCCAACGAAAATGGTATAGGGCGATCGCAATCCATTGGCGAGCGCTAATGCCCTGACATCGACATCGTATTGAAAAGCGATCGAATACAACGACTCGCCATCGCGCACGCGGTGGTTACTAGCGCGCGAGGCAGAGGGCTCGCGCGCCTCTATGCGGCCGCCGGTTCGTCTTACCGGCTCGCTAACACTGACCTCCGCAGGTCTTCGGCTTTGGCTTGCCCTTGCAGTAGATCCATCCGAATTGACAATGATCGGAGAACTCGTCGGGACACGCAGCTGGCTGTCAGGGGTCGAAGCGGAGACGATAAGCGGCGGCGTAACGACCTGTCTGTCGCCTTGATCTGCAATCGGTGCCTCATAGCTCTTACACGCTCCTAATGTTACTACTAGCGCGAGAATCGCAGCTTGGTAAATTCGCATATAACTGAACCCTCCCTTAAAACTAATTCTAGTCATCTATCCTTCTGTGAGGCTTTGAGCGCACTCGCAGAGTTCATTGAAATAAATAATCGGTTTAGCAACAAGACAACTACTAAACCCAATCCGACAAAAAGCAGCGCGGCTAAGGCATGTGCTTCAACCCCAAGGCTTGCGGCATAGTCAGCTGGCCAAACCAGCCGCATAGTGGCCCCTGCGTCTTCAGCGCTAACCGCCGCCTCCGGCACTCGCCACGGCCAAATCGCGGGCAAAGACCCTAGCAGTAAACCGCCGATTACACTGTAAGATTGCCCGTGAAAACGTCCGAGAAGCCATGTCAGTAACCGCGAGAACGCAATCAGCCCGACTAAGCAGCCCGCGGCAAAGAAAATAATTTTATCAAAGTCGAATGTCACCAGTGCGGTGAGCATTGTCTCGTAAACCCCCAACAGAATCAGGATAAACGCACCTGATAACCCGGGTAGGAGCATCGCACTTATGGCCACAGCACCGGCAACAAAAAGCCCTAAACCGGTCAACGAATCAGTACTAGGTTGCACCCATCCGAGCGCTGCGACCACTCCCGCGCCAAGCAAAAAATAAAGCGCATACCTCAATTTAAATTCGCCGCTCAGCAAAAACAGCGCCGCTAAGACCAATCCAATGAAAAAACTACCGACTAAAATTGGTGCGTACTCGAGCGCGTAAAGAACGGTGTTTGCCGACAGCAAGAGTCCACTAAACATGCCTAACGCGAGCGGCAAAAGAAAAGGGCCATCGACATGATGCCACGCATGCACTAACTCGCGTCGGCGCAACAATTTAAGTACCGTGAGGTCGAAGGCGCTTATCGCTCGAATGAGCCGCTCATAGATACCTGCGATCAGTGCTATCGTCCCACCAGACACGCCCGGCACTGAGTCACTCATCCCCATCGCCACGCCTTTCGCGAACACAACCGCGCGCTCGACATTACTGAGCCCGCCTTGAGTCGAGGGGTGTTCCATCAGTTCTGAACCTGGCCTACCAGCAAGGGCACGAAGCGAACGTCTTCTAATTTTTCACACTGAAAGTCTTCGCCGCGGCGGGTAATTAATTGCAACTGCTGAACATCGCCGCCAACCGGAATAATAAGCCGACCTCCCTCGTTGAGCTGAAAGAGCAATTCGTGCGGTATTTGCTGCGGCGCTGCGGTAGTAATAATCGCATCGAAAGGGCCGCTTCGCTTGTAACCCAAACTACCATCGCCGTGGCGAAAGTCGATATTACGCAGCCCTAACAGACGTAAGTTTTTTCGCGCTTTATCAAGCAGGGGCTTAATACGCTCGACGGTGGTTACGCGCTTCGCTAGTCGGGCGAGGATCGAGGTCTGATACCCGCAGCCCGTGCCGATCTCGAGGACATTTGTCAGGGGGCCAGAGAGAAAGGCGATTTCTGTCATCCGGGCAACTATATAGGGCTGAGAAATAGTTTGATTAAAACCAATGGGAAGCGCGACATCCTCATACGCCCGATGAGAGAGCGCTTCGTCTAAAAAGATATGCCTTGGCGTCGATCGAATAACATCAAGCACTTCCATGCTGGTTATACCCTGATCCATCAGCCTACCTAACAGGCGCTCGCGTGTGCGCTGCGAGGTCATGCCTATTCCGCTTAGGTTAGGGGTGGACTCTGTTCTAAAACTCATTTTAATCGTCTCGAGCTAGCCGCTCATTGGCATCGGTTATGCGGTTAACTCTCTCTTAGCTGGCATAGTTCGCGTAGCAGACTGGTCGCATAGGCACCTCGGGGCAAGGTAAACGCCAGATTCAAATTGCCGCAGGCCTCTGCATCGCTTGATGAGACACGCGCCGGTATCTCTTGTTCCCATTGCCAACTCAGTTCGGCGGCGGCGAAGCGCAGTGCTCTTCGCGACGCTTGCAGGCCAAATGCTTCTAGGCCGGCGACCATCCAGTCGAGTTCTGTTAATACTCTCTTCTCAATATCGGCCGCTTCGCCTGAGCTTACATACTTATCTTTCGCAGAAATGATTCCGGGCAGTGGTCCCGTTGTGTGTATATCGAGTGTTTCTATCCTCTGCTGCAGCTCATCAGTCCATTCTTCGCCAGCCTCTTCATCTGCGAGCTTAAAACAACGACCACTGCCATCAAGACTCAGCACGTCACCGCGCAGATAGCTCTGCCAATTGCCGGCGCTTATTCGCTCCGAGAGCACTTGGTTAAACAAATAGGATCGTGCTGCCGAATAGAGCATCCCACGCCTGAACCGGCCTCCTTGCTGGACTGCCCCATCACCTTCCAACACCTGCCTCATTAATACCGAGACTTGACGCAGATTACTCATTTGGGCACCGAAACGTTGTGCACCAAAATAATTGGGCACACCCCCGTCGCGCAGGGCCTCTAACCGATGCTCGAAGTCGTCTCTTGACCCTTCGCAGCCGCGCAATTTGAGCTGGAACCGATTGCGAGCATGACTTCCTATCTTGAGCTTACGACTGTTTCGATGCATCGCGATGATAGCCAACTTCTCGTCTTCTAATGCCGCGAGACGGGGCTCTTTTTCCGGAGGGAGCTTTACGCTAAACCATTGGCTCGTTTCACCACGCCGGTCTTTCATGCCCGAATAGCTTACATCTGCCTGCCTAACGGCTGCGACATCACTCAGGCGCTTAGCGACTTCTATAGTCGATGCATCGGTCTTTTGAATTTGAATGAAAACATGATCGCCCTCGCCGCTGGGGGCGAAAGCGAGTTCTTCATCGACACGAAAGTCGCTGAATTCTTGTTTGATGATGGCGCTGCCTTGCGGCTTGCCAAGCGCGTACGCAAGCGAGTCGAGTGGCAGAAGGTCGTTGGTCGCGCGCGGCTCACTCACTCGCAAGCCTCGAGTAAAACGACTGCGTGGCAGGCAATCCCTTCGCCTCGCCCGATAGCGCCGAGCTGCTCTGTAGTCGTGGCTTTGACATTGACGCGGTCTCGCGGCGCACTGAGCGCTGCAGCGATACTAGAGCACATCGCTTCTCTGTGCGGGGCAAGTTTGGGCAATTGCGCCACCACGGTAATATCGGCGTTAGATAGAGAAAAGCCTCGCGCACCCACAAGCGAACACACCTGTTCTAACAAGAAGACACTGGACACTCCTGCATACTGAGCATCAGTGTCAGGAAAATGTCGTCCGATATCCCCCTCGCCGATGGCACCAAGTAGCGCATCACAAAGAGCATGTAACACTACATCTCCATCGGAATGCGCCTCTAAACTCAACGCATCAGGCAGTGTCACCCCACCTAGAATTAGCGGCTTATGCTCGCTCACGCGTGGCGCAAAACGATGAACATCGAAACCATGACCTATTCGCATCTTACTTCCCATTGCACGCTTTCACGACTGACTCTCACATGTTGCCACAAACTAATCTTGGGCTAGTTTTAGAATCGCCTCTGCAAGCAACAGATCGCTGCTATGCGTTATTTTTATATTGGTTTTGCTACCAGTAACCAGCAGAGGCGCCCACCCCATTCGCTCTATTGCCGAGGCTTCGTCGGTGACAGGCGCCGCCTGCTCTGCCGCCTCGTTCAATGCTCGGAAGAGCTTGTCTAAACGAAACATCTGCGGCGTTAGTGCATTAAAAAGCTGCGTACGATCAAGCGTCTCAGCAACGCGATTGGGTGACTCAGACCCCGCGACGCGCTTCACCGTGTTATCCATCGCCGACACAAGCAGGCCGCCAATCTCATCGTCTTTTAATTCGGCAATCAATTTCTCGATATCGTCGGCACGCACACAGGGACGCACGGCGTCGTGCACCAACACCCAGTCTGCTTCTTCGCCTTTATCGAGAATAAAGCGAAGCGCATTCAGCACAGACTCCTGACGCTCGCTCCCCCCAGTGACCACTTCGATGTGGGGATGCTGAGAGCACGGCAAATCCTGCCAATAGGTATCTTGAGGGCCGATTGCCACGACCACGCACTTGATATCGGCAATCGCCAGGAGGCAATCGACAGAACGTTCTATTACTGTTCGCCCGAGCAGCGGAAGATATTGCTTAGGGATGGTTCCGCCAAGGCGACGGCCGACTCCTGCTGCAGGAACGATTGCCCATATAGCCATTCGTGAGTCCTTCGAGCGATGTGAAAAATAACTGCGCAGGGAGACCCGCATCCCTAATCAGGGAATAAAGTACTGGGGGCAACCGCTAGCGATTTGGGACGATTAGATAAAAAGTCTCGCCGTCTTCTATCATCCCTAGTTCGGATCGCGCCCTTTCCTCTACCGCTTCGAGGCCGTTTTTAAGGTCTAGCACCTCGACCTCTAATGCCTCGTTGCGCTGGGACAATTCTTCGTTGGCACTGAGCTGCGACGCGACTTCCTTTTCGACTTCCTTAAGCTCGCGGCGGCTGTCATCACCCAGCCAAAGCTTGTACTGAAGCATGCCTAAGCAAACAGTAAGAAAGACAATGAGAATTTTCACGTTTAACCCCTTCAGTCACTAGCGACTAAAACGAGCGAACTCCGCTAAACCACGATAGACCGATGCTGCGCCCAATTGCTCTTCGATACGCAGCAGGCGATTATATTTGGCCACGCGATCTGAACGGCAAAGCGAACCTGTTTTGATCTGCCCTGCCGCCGTCGCAACGGCTAGATCTGCGATCGTTGTATCTTCAGTCTCGCCCGAACGGTGGGAGATAACCACCGTATAGCCTGCTTTCTTTGCCATATTTATCGCAGCCAGAGTCTCAGTTAACGAGCCTATCTGATTGAATTTTATCAGAATAGAGTTAGCAATGTTCTCGTCGATACCTCGCTGCAATATTTTGGTGTTGGTCACGAACAAGTCGTCGCCTACTAATTGAACTTTATCGCCTAGCTGCGCGGATAATTTAGCCCAACCGTCCCAGTCGCTCTCATCCATACCGTCTTCAATAGACAAAATAGGATAGCTCGCGCTGAGTCCGGCGAGATAGTCTGCAAATTCGCTCGGATTAAACGCTTTACCCTCGCCCTTAAGATCGTAGACGCCGTTACTGTAAAACTCAGACGCAGCACAATCGAGCGCCAAATGAATATCTTTGCCCGTCTTGAGGCCTGTGAGATCAATCGCCGTTAGAATCGCATCGAGCGCGGCGGCATTCGAAGGCAGATTCGGCGCGAATCCGCCCTCATCACCCACCGCTGTGCTTAAACCCTGTTTCGCCAACACCGACTTAAGGGCATGAAAAATTTCAGCACCATAGCGGAGCGCTTCGGAAAAATTAGGTGCGCCGGTCGGCTGCACCATAAATTCTTGAATATCGACATTGTTATCGGCGTGCTCGCCGCCGTTCACGATATTCATCATCGGAACTGGCAGGCTATACTGCCCTTCAGTGCCGTTTAAGCGAGCGATATGCGCGTAGAGTGGCAGTTTAGCCGCTTGCGCCGCTGCCTTCGCTGCAGCGAGGGACACAGCTAGAATAGCGTTGGCACCGAGCGTGGCTTTGTTTTCAGTGCCATCGAGGTCGATCATCACCTGATCGAGACCCGCTTGATCCATTGCGTCTTTACCTAAGAGTGCGTCTTTAATCGCGCCATTGACATTAGCCACGGCGCCTAACACGCCTTTACCAAGGTAGCGCGACGGATCTTTGTCGCGCAGTTCCAGCGCTTCGCGCGAGCCAGTAGAGGCGCCCGATGGCGCGCAGGCAGAGCCTACAATTCCGTCCTCCAGCTCAACATCTGCCTCGATCGTTGGATTACCGCGCGAGTCCATGACTTCGCGCGCTCGAATATTTTTAATGACTGACATGACAATCCCTTACTTTAAACTCTTTATGATCTTCGCATTCAATCTGATGAACGCTGCTAACTAAATGATCTCGCTCTTCAATCACTTCAGAGCGATACCATCGATATCCTTTTATTTAGGCCATCACCTAAGCCGTATCTAGAGGAGAGAACCCTTTAACCAGCGTATCAAGCGCCTGCATCTGTTGCAGAAATGGCTTAATGCGATCTAAACGCAATGCGCACGGACCGTCGCATAATGCGCTTGCTGGGTCTGGATGCGCCTCAATGAAAAGCCCCGCAATACCCTGCGAGAGACCTGCTAGAGAAAGCGAAGTGACGTCGGCGCGACGCCCGCCCGCCGCATCGGGCAATCCGCCCGGCTGCTGCAACGCATGCGTTGCATCGAACAGAAGCGGATAGCCGAATTTTTTCATTACCGAGAAGCCGAGCATATCGACGACGAGATTATTGTAGCCAAAGCTACTGCCCCGCTCGCACAGCAAAAGCCTGTCATTGCCCGCGTCTTCGAACTTTCGCAGGATGTGGCGCATCTCTTGCGGTGCTAAAAACTGCGCTTTCTTAATGTTAATCACAGCACCGGTCTTCGCCATAGCCATGACAAGATCGGTCTGCCGCGACAAAAATGCGGGTAACTGAATAACGTCAGCAACCTCGGCAGCAGCGTTGGCCTGAGCTTCTGTGTGAACGTCGGTTATTATCGGAACACCAAATGTTTCTTTAATCTCTGCCAGCCACTTCAGCCCTTCATCGAGGCCCGGGCCGCGAAAAGAATTAATCGAAGAGCGATTGGCTTTGTCGAACGACGCCTTAAAGACGAAAGGCAGCTTGAGCTCATCGGTAACGAGCTTAAACTCTTCTGCAATTTTTAGAGCCAGTTCCCGCGACTCTAAAACGTTCATCCCCGCAAATAGCGTAAAGGATTTCTCATTGGAAACCTCGAGATTCGCTATCGTAATCGTCTTCGCTGTCATTAGTCTTCAGAGGCCTCTACTTGCAATTCGTTCTGCGCGATCGCCGCTTTAATAAATCCCGTGAACAAAGGGTGTCCGTCGCGTGGAGTCGATGTGAATTCAGGGTGAAATTGACAGCCCACAAACCAAGGGTGATCCGGAATTTCGACCACCTCGACTAACATGCCATCTTCAGATTTACCTGTTAGCTTTAACCCTGCTTTCTGCAGCACGTCTAAATAATCGTTATTGAATTCATAACGATGACGATGCCGCTCTTTTACGCTCGTAGAGCCATAGCAATCGAAGGTAGTGGACCCCTTTTCGACGCGGCAAACCTGCGCACCTAAGCGCATAGTGCCGCCAAGGTCTGAGTCCTCGTCACGAAATTCAACCTTCCCTTGAGAAGTGGTCCACTCGCTGATAAGTGCAATAACAGGATTATCACAGCTCGGCGCAAATTCGGTGCTATGCGCATCTTTGAGCCCTGCGACATTGCGCGCGTACTCGATTACCGCCACCTGCAGGCCAAGACAAATACCGAGATAAGGTATTTTATTCTCACGCGCATATTGCACCGTCATTATCTTGCCTTCGACACCGCGCTCGCCGAAACCGCCTGGGACCAATATCGCGTCCATTCCTTTGAGGATGTCTGTGCCTTTGTCGAGCACATCGGCGGAATCGATATAGGTCACTTTTACTTTCGTGCGAGTCTTGATGCCGGCATGGGTAATCGCCTCGTTAAGCGATTTATAGGCATCCAGCAACTCCATGTATTTGCCAACCATGGCGAGGTTAACCTCGCGCTCAGGATGCAAATCAGCATCAACAACAGCATCCCATTCCGATAGGTTGGCGGGCGGACACTCGAGTTGGAATTTTTTGACCACGATATCGTCGAGGCCAGCGGCACCAAGTATTGAGGGAATACGATAGATAGAATCAGAATCAGGGAGAGAAACAACCGCCGGTAATTCAACATTCGTAAATAGCGCAATTTTCTTGCGTGCTGATTCATCGATTTCGAGGTCGGAACGGCAGATCAAAATGTCTGGCTGAATACCGATCGAGCGCAGCTCTTTGACCGAGTGCTGAGTTGGTTTAGTTTTAGTCTCGCCCGCGGTACTGATATAGGGCACAAGGGTCAAGTGCATGAAAAGAGCCCGCTCTGACCCTAGCTCGACACGCATCTGCCGCACTGCCTCGAGGAACGGTTGAGATTCTATGTCCCCTACCGTGCCACCAATTTCAACCAGAGCCACTTCGGCATCACCCGCACCCAAGACGATGCGGCGTTTAATCTCGTCGGTAATATGTGGAATAACCTGAATAGTGGCGCCCAGATAGTCTCCGCGACGCTCTCTCTTGAGAACCTCTTCATAAACTTTGCCGGTAGTGAAATTGTTCTTTTTGAGCATAGTCGTACGAATAAATCGTTCGTAATGCCCTAGATCTAAGTCGGTCTCGGCGCCGTCTTCGGTAACAAAAACCTCACCGTGCTGGAATGGGCTCATAGTACCCGGATCCACATTGATATAAGGATCGAGTTTTAACATGGTGATATTGAGACCACGCGCCTCAAGAACAGCGGCGAGCGAAGCGGCAGTAATGCCTTTGCCAAGTGATGAGACAACACCACCGGTAATGAAGATATATTTTGTCATTGGAGCCCCATCGTAGCGAGTTGGATTAGGAGTAGAACTAACCCAAGCAGATGGAGTTATAGCGTACCAGAAGAGCCTTCGACCTACAATCGAGAATTGGCCTCGCGACTCAGTTCGAGAGCCGGCGACAGCCACTCAAAAGTCACTCCTAGACCCTGTCCCGAAGCGTTAACCTCAGTGTATTTAGCTGCTTCCGCCGTCGGGCCCAGCAGTGCAACCCAAAGAAGTTCGTTACCAATAAAAACCAGCGGCAGACGATCTCTGAGCCAAGGCGCAACGCTTTCTTCATTAAGCGTTTTTTTCAGCGACTTGGAAGGCCTTCCGGGAAGAGAAAGGTGTTCACCACCTTGGCGATAGCGCACACTGAAGTGGCTATCGCTCACTATCGTTTCGCTTCCCGAAAGCAAAATCAGGATTCCGTTGCCGGGTAATTCGATGCGGACTTCATCGGCCGAGGGCGCGTGTTGTTTTGACATAACCTGCGGCTCAAAATCGTCTTCGCGCACCGCGATCAACTCGCCTTTAAACCGATACAGGCTATAGGCTCCGCACTGCCATTGAGCACTCTGATCAGTGTGCACACAGGTCTCGCTATCTAGCCTATTAAGCAACTTCCAACTGGGCGCGGAACAGCCTAGGCTTATCAACCAATGCCGCAGCAGATTGCGGCGCCTCGGACTCGAGAGCAACGCCATTTCAGCAACACAGAGCCTACTCGCTCCGGCAGCCAAACAGACTTTAAGATCGATCTCCGCAAGGTCAGCGTTGAGGTCACAGGACTCGCGCACGAGCTGCTGCGACTTACCCCAACTCTGCCTATAACGAGGCCAGCGGCTCTCGATTAGGGGCAACACCTCAGCTCTGAGAAGATTGCGGTCATAGTGCGTGTTTTGATTCGATGGATCCTCGACATAAGAGAGCCTCCGCGTGCGCGCCAGATCCTCAAGTGATTGCCTGGGGATCTCAAGCCAGGGGCGTATAAGCGCCCCTGCGCCCAAAACACGCGCGGAAGGCATACCTGCCAGCCCGTCGACCCCTGAGCCACGCGCGAGTCGCAGGAGCAGTGTTTCTAGCTGATCGTCTTGATGATGCCCCAGAGCCAGCCATTCGCCGGCATCAAGCGCACCTTCAAACGCTGCATAACGCGCACGCCGCGCGGCTTCCTCGCTGACAACTGCAGACTCGCCAAAAGCCCGCCCTGATGTTCCGCCAGCGCTATTTAGCGAGCAGTCGACTGCGCACACGGTTAGATTTACTCCATGCTGCGCGCAAAGCGTTTCGCAGTGTAGCTGCCATTTGTCTGCGGCTTCTTGTAACCCATGGTTAATGTGGATCGCTCGAAGTGGCAGCGTCAATTCGCCGCGAGCGCGCAGGTCGCAAAGCAGCGTGAGAAGTAATGAAGAATCCAAGCCACCGCTAAGCCCGACCATAATACTTGTGGGGTTTAACAGGCGTGAGGCGTCTGTTAAGGAGGCTGGCACAGAGGTGGATAGAGAGGTGGGCAACGAAGTGGCCGGCGCCGAGGCAGCAAGGAGGCGAGGCTCAAAGCAAAAGGCATGCCTTAGCGCAGCAAGCAGCGTGGCTTCAGCCTTCGCCGCCGCTACGTCGCTAGAAGAGGCGCTAGAAGAGGCGCTTTGAGGGGCGCTAGGCGCTGAGGCCATAGCTCATAAGCCGTTTGTAGCGCCGCTCAATAAGCGTCTCTGTGTCGGTCGCGCTGAGCCGATCCATCTGTTCTAAAAGCGCGGTTTTGATGTTCTCGGCAGTCGCTGCCACGTCCCGATGCGCGCCTCCCAGCGGCTCTGCGATGGTCTGATCAACTATTCCTAGCTCTTCAAGACGTGTCGAGGTGACGCCCATCGCCTCGGCTGCCGCTGAAGCATACTCCGATGACTTCCATAGAATCGTTGCGCAGCCCTCCGGCGTGATCACCGTGTAAGTCGAGTACTGAAGCATGTTTAACTGATCTGAGACGCCGATAGCAATCGCACCCCCTGAATTCGCCTCACCCGTTACCGTTGCGATAAGAGGCGTCTTGACTCGAGACATCATCGCCATATTGACAGCAATTGCTTCATTGATGCCTCGCTCCTCTGCATCGATTCCAGGATAGGCACCCGGCGTATCGATAAAACTTAACACGGGAAGATTGTATCGCTCGCCGAGCTCAACCAGACGACGAGCCTTGCGATATCCCTCTGGGCGAGGCATACCGAAATTATGCTTAACCTTGGCTTTAGTTCCTCTACCCTTCTGATGCCCCATAACGACACACGGGCGCCCGTCGATTTTAGCTAACCCACCAATGAGCGCTTGGTCGTCGGCGAAGTAACGATCACCATGAAGCTCGTCGAAGTCTGTAAAAATATGTTCTATATAGTCGAGTGTGTAGGGCCTTTGAGGGTGACGAGCCACCTGAGACACCTGCCAAGAACTCAGGTTGGCGTAGATTTTCTCGGTGAGCTTCGTGCTCTTGGCGCGGAGATTTTGAATCTCGTCGCCGATATTCAAGTCATTGTCGCTGCCCACTAAGCGCAGTTCGCTTATCTTCGCTTCTAATTCCGCAATGGGTTGCTCGAAATCTAAGTAATTGGGATCCATAACCTGTTCGACTCACTCTTTATGATCAGTAGTCTACGACTACGTTCCTACGCCCGTATTCGCTTCGAAGGCGTTGAACTAATTCATTTGATGGCGCTACTCGCCATTCATTGGAGAGCATTATACACCCCTTCGAGGCCTCACGCTGATAACTGATCGCAATACCACAGCCCAAACTTCCGTCTTCGCTATCGCCAAGATTAGGGGCTGCCGCTGCACTGCCAAATGGAGGCGACTGCACCGAATTGGAGGGCTTAAGACGATGTGACTCCAGCATCTCGGCAAGACGCTCGCTAAAGCCCACAGCTAGCGCATCGCTGCGCAGGCTTAGCGTGATGCTGCGTGCGCGTCGCTGACGCGCCTGCTCGAGCGTCATAACCTCTTTGCCACGCCCCTGCATGCCCCCACTGTAGTCATCCATGCTCACCGTGCAGTCGACAATGAGTATTTGGTCTTTCTGCAAGATGTCGCGGAAGCGCTCATATTCCTTAGCAAAGAGGCGGATTTCAAAGCGCGCGCTGCGATCATCTAAGGTCAGAAAGGCAATCGTGTCGCCCGCCTTATTGCGCATAGTTCTAATATCTATGAGCAGGCCAGCGACAGGCTGCGGTGCACGCTCAGGCCGAAGGCTGGAGAGCCTGTCTCGCGAGAGGTGTGAAAGCTCACCTAAATACTCATCGATCGGGTGACCCGACAAATAGAGACCCAAGGTCTCTTTCTCAGCTTTCAATCTTTCCTGCTCAGCCCACGGCTTAATCTTTTTCGTTTCGAATGATACATCGCTGGTTGCCGTCCCTTCTGGAGCAATTTCTCCAAACATGTCAGCAACGCCTGACTCCGCATTTTTGTTCGCCTGATCCGCAGCCTTCATAGCCTGTGGCAAGAGCTCAGAAAGTTTCGCGCGCACAAAATCCGGCACGCCTTCAACTAAGCTGTCTAATGCCCCAGCTTTGACCATCGCCTCTAAGGTTCGTCGATTTAATTGCTGAGAATCGACACGCTGGCAAAGCTCGAGCATGCTTGCAAAGGGTCCGCTCTTACGCGCTTCAAGAATACCCCCAACAGGCCCCTCGCCTAGTCCTTTGATGGCACCTAGGCCATACACGATTTCATCCGCTTGATTCACCGTAAAATTGAACTGCCCCTTATTTATGTCAGGCGGCACAATCTTCAGTCCCATCGCACGGCATTCATCGATAAGTGTCACCACCTTATCGGTGTTCTGCATATCAGCAGACAACACCGCCGCCATGAAATAGGAAGGATAATGGGTTTTTAACCACGCAGTCTGATAAGACACTAGGGCATAGGCAGCCGAGTGCGACTTATTAAAACCGTAGCCCGCGAATTTTTCCATCAAGTCAAAAATGGATTCCGCAAGATCACTTTCGATGCCTCTCTTAATCGCCCCTTCGGTAAACAAGACCCGCTGCTTCGCCATCTCATCTGGGTTTTTCTTACCCATAGCCTTACGCAAAATATCGGCGCCGCCGAGCGTGTAGTTGCCGAGCACCTGCGCAATCTGCATCACCTGCTCTTGATAGAGGATGACTCCGTAAGTATTAGATAGCACCGGCTCCAGTTCTGGGTGCGGGTATAACACTTTGGTACGCCCGTGCTTTCTGTCGATAAAATCGTCAACCATGCCCGATTGCAAAGGTCCGGGACGAAATAGTGCAACCAGCGCGATTATGTCTTCAAAACAATTAGGGACCTGTTTCTTAATCAGCTCCTTCATGCCGCGAGATTCGAGCTGGAAAATAGCCGTTGTCTCCCCGCTCTGAAGGAGCTTATAGACGCGTTCATCGTTCAACTCGAGATGATCAATATTTAGCTCAGGAGCGCCCTCCTCGCGGCGCCCATTGATCATTTTCACGGCCCAATCGATTATCGTCAGCGTTCGCAGCCCCAAGAAGTCGAACTTCACAAGCCCTGCGGTTTCAACGTCGTTTTTATCGAACTGTGTAACGAGCCCTTGCCCTGCCTCGTCGGTATAAAGCGGCGTGAAATCAGTCAGTTTAGTCGGCGCGATTACCACGCCACCCGCATGCTTACCTACATTGCGAGTGATGCCTTCGAGCTTAAAGGCCATTTCAATAATTTCTTGCGCCTCTTCATCCGAATCAACGAAAACACCTAACTCAGGCTCTTCCTCAAACGCTTTGGTTAGCGTCATACCTGGCTCGAAAGGAATAAGCTTACTAAGCTTATCTGCAAGCGCATAAGGCTTGCCTTGAACCCGCGCGACATCCCGCACAACCGCTTTCGCCGCCAGCGTACCGAAGGTAATAATCTGCGAAACGGCTTCTTTTCCGTACAATTCTGCGACATGCTGAATCACGCGATCGCGCCCTTCCATACAGAAATCAACGTCGAAGTCGGGCATCGAAACCCGTTCTGGGTTTAGGAAACGCTCAAAAAGAAGATCGTATTTAAGCGGATCTAGGTCGGTAATTTTAAGCGCATAGGCGACAATGGAGCCTGCACCGGAGCCACGACCTGGCCCGACGGGAATACCGTTGTCTTTCGACCATTGGATAAACTCCATCACGATTAAAAAATAGCCCGCGAAGCCCATCTGATTAATAATCTTCAGCTCGAACTCTAGTCGTTCCCAATAGAGCGCAATTCCCTCCCGCGCCGCATAGTCCTCACCGTATAAATTGGCCAGCCTAACCTTCAAACCATCGGCGCTAATCTGGGAGAAAAAATCCTCCATTGTTAGCCCGTCTGGAACCGGGTAATTAGGTAGGCGCGGCGTGCCGAGGTCTAGTGACAAACTGCAGCGTTTCGCGATTTCTAAGCTATTTTCCAGCGCCGAAGGTATGTCTTCGAATAGCGCAAGCATTTCTGCCGAATCTTTCAAGTACTGCTGATCGGTGTACTCGCGCGACCGGCGCGGATCGTCAAGTGTGCGCCTATCGTTGATACAAACTCTTACCTCGTGCGCTTCGAAGTCATCTTGTTTGATAAATCGAACGTCGTTGGTTGCAACTACAGGTGTTCTCGTTTCAGCGGCAAGGTCGAGGGCTGCATCGATATAATCCTCTTCGCGATCGCGCCCTACTCGCTGTAACTCAAGATAAAAAGAGCCTGGGAAAATAACCTCCCATCGAGCCAAGCACTCCACTGCCTTAGCATGATCACCCTCTAAGAGCGACGCGCCAATGTCACTGAATTGACCACCCGACAGCGCGATAACACCCTCGCTATACTCTGCCAACTGATCAAATCGAAGACTCGCGTCGCTGCGGTTTGGGTTTTCTGTGTAAATTGTTGAGATTAACCGCGAGATATTCAGATACCCCTCGCGATCTTTTGCAAGTAACAATAAGCGTGTGTCCGCGGCTCCCTCTTCGCCCTTGACCAGCACATCACAGCCACAGATAGGCTTAATCCCTTCTTTGATCGCACCACTGTAAAACTTGATCAGACCAAACATATTGGCAAGATCGGTCACCGCAATCGCGGGCATCGCTAATTCGCGTGCACGCGCAAGCAGCGGCTTTATTCTGACGAGTCCATCGACTATGGAGAATTCGGTATGCAGTCGCAGGTGCACGAAGCCCAGCGTTGAGTCGCTAGCGAGAGGGTGTTGTTTGGGTGACTCAGGTGAATCAGACATTGAGTTAGTTTCGGCTGTTGCTAGGGCAAATCGGGCTTTTAGAATCGCGGCGGATACGACTAAAACGAGGATTGAATATACCGTGTTTGCCTACAAAAGTTTAGCCTGAATAGGCGCATCAAGAACCGGAGGAAATACTCGACCCCTGTATGAGCCTCTGAGCAACTGGCGCAAAAGTACGCCTGTGAGCTGGCGTCGGCCCTAAGCGCTCTAGCGCGGCGAAATGCGCAGCTGTAGGGTAGCCCTTGTGCTGAGCAAAGCCATACTCAGGATACTGCTGATCAAGCAGGAGTAACTCGCGGTCACGTACTACTTTGGCAACAATCGATGCTGCGGATATGCTCGCCACTTTCGCATCGCCCTTCACCACAGCAAGGCTGGCAAAAGACCATTGGGGACAACGGTTGCCATCAACAAAAACGAAATCAGGCCTGATGGGAAGAGCGTCGACCGCGCGAGTCATGGCGAGAAGGCTTGCCTGCAAAATATTGATTTCATCAATTTCTTGCGGCGACGCACTTCCCACGCCAACGGCGATCGCCTTGCTAAGAATGGTCTCGTACAGCGCTTCTCTTTTTTTCTGGCTGAGCTTCTTCGAGTCAGCGAGCCCTTCGATCAGATTACGATGATCTAGAATGACTGCAGCGGCGATCACATTACCCGCAAGGGGCCCCCGTCCAGCCTCGTCACATCCGGCCGCTTTGTCGGGGGCTACTCTGACACGCTCCCACGCCTCAGTCACCATTAGGACACAAGCTCCGCGATCGCGGAGGCCGCTCGCTCAGAGGCATTCAATCGAATTGAGGCGTGAATGCGATCGAAAGCTTTCAACATGTCTGCAGTCTCTTTCTCCCCTGCAAAAAATGCCGTTATCTCAGAAACCAAGGCGGCTTCTGTGAGGTTATGTTGAATGTATTCGGGCACTAAACGTGTACCGGCGAGCAAATTGGGTAGCGCCACAAAAGGAATTTTTACGAGCCGGGACGCGATAAAATGCGTCACCGACGCTAGCTTGTATCCTACGACCATCGGCCGCCTTAGCAGCATCGCTTCGAGTGTCGCAGTGCCCGAGGCTAAGACAACCAGATTCGCCGCCCGCATGGCAAGCTGCGAATCGTCCACAAGCCTAAAGGGCATCCCATCAACCAAACCATAGCTACGCAACAATGCTTCGAGGCGCGCACGCGATTCGGGCCCGCTTGCAGGGATTAGAAATTGAAGTGATGGATCAATCTCTAGCGCAGCGACGGCGCTGGCAAGGAAAACGGGGCCTAACCGTGATATTTCACCGCCGCGACTACCAGGGAGTAACGCGACAACCCGATCCGCAGGCTGCAGGTCGAACAGAGTGCGAGCAAGGCTCGCCTGCTCGCTCGTATCTTCGAGCTTGTCTGCGAGCGGATGGCCGACGCAGCAAACGGGAATGGCGTGCTGATTGTAGATCTCAGTTTCGAAGGGAAAAAGCGTAAGCATTAAGTCTACTGCGCGCGCTATTTTATGAATGCGCTTCTTCCGATAGGCCCACACACTAGGACTCACGTAGTGAACGGTTTTCACGCCAAGGTCGTGAAGCTCGCCTTCGAGTCGCAGATTAAAATCGGGGGAATCGATGCCAATGAAAGCATCCACTTTTCGCGTAACCATAAGCTCTCGTAGCGCCTTTTTTAGGCGAAAAAGCTCAGGCAGCCTGCCTAACGGCTCAACAAAACCCATCACTGCCAATCGGTCCATCGGCGTGATGCTCTCACAGCCCTCGTTCAGCATCTCTGGGCCGCCAACGCCGATAAAGTGTGCGTCAGGAAAGCGTGACTTGAGGCTTCGAATAAGCCCTGCACCGAGTATATCGCCGGACTTCTCGCCGGCGACAATACCGAAACACTTAGGCATAACGCCTCCCGCTTTCTTAGCGTTGTATACCTTTGGTAGACGATTCAATCGAGGCGATTAGAGCGGCAACTTCGGGGCAGCGAGCGAGCATCCCGCGGAGTTCTTCAAGCGCCTCACTCAGACTAAGGCCTCGCCGATAGAGGACTTTAAATGCGGTACGCAAGTCTTTGATAGCCTCGTCACTAAAACCACGGCGAGAAAGGCCGACGGTGTTAATACTTCGCACAGCCGCGGGTTGTCCACTCACTAGCATGTAGGCCGGAACATCCTGTCCTACGTGAGTAACACCCCCGACCATTGCGTGAGCACCGATTTTAACGAACTGGTTAACGCCTGCGAATCCGCCGAGAATAGCCCAGTCATCGACTTCAACATGGCCAGACAAGCCTGCATTATTAGCAAACACAGTATTATTACCCACCACGCAATCGTGGGCGATATGCACATAAGGCATCAGCAAATTATCATTGCCGATTTTCGTCAACCCACCTCCGAAGCCCGTTCCTCTGTGCAAAGTTACGCCCTCGCGAAAGACATTATTATCACCAATGTCGAGCCATGCCTCCTCGCCCTCGAACTTTTTATCCGACGGATCTTCGCCGATCGAGGAAAACTGAAAGAAGCGATTATTCTTTCCGATACGAGTGTGACTTCGAATCACCACGTGTGATTCGATGACACTGCCCGCCCCGATAGAAACCGCGGGGCCAACAATACACCAAGGGCCGATGGTCACGCCGTCTTCAATTACCGCGCTCGGATCGATCCGAGAACTAGGATCAATCGACATCCACTTTCCTCTCAGCGCACATAATTGTCATGGACGCAGCTAACTCTTCGCCCACAAAAGCGGTTCCCTTAAATTTGTATATTCCACGGCGATTGGTGATCACCTCCGCTTTTAAGATTAACTGGTCCCCAGGCACGACTGGGCGCCTAAGTCGCAAATCATCTGCGCCAACGAAGTAATACAGAAAACCGTCTTTGGGCTTTTTTTCTTGCGTTTTAAATCCAAGAATCCCTGCAGCTTGAGCGATAGCCTCGATAATCAGCACGCCTGGCATAATGGGATTATCAGGGAAATGGCCTTCGAAGAAAGGCTCGTTATTCGTCACATTCTTATAGGCTACGATCGATTTACCTAGCTCCATCTCCAGCACCCTATCCACCAGCAGGAAAGGGTAGCGTTGAGGCAGGTATTCCTTTATCTCGTTAATGTCTAGAAGCATCTTAGTCTCAATTGTAGTGTCGTCATTTACTTGCGATTAGGAGTCGGCCTTGCGCTCGAGATTCTTGAGCCGCTTGGCAATACTGTCCAATTGTTGAAAACGAAGCGCGTTGCGCTTCCATTCGGGCGTGGGCGATGCCAGAGTGCCTGAGGAAATCATTCCCGCCTCTGTGACCGATTTACTGAGCAGCGCCATAGCACTCACTTGCACGCGGTCGGCGACGGTAATATGACCCACTGCACCCGATCCGCCACCAAAAATGCAGTATTCGCCGACCGTGACACTGCCAGCTAGCGCAGCACAACCACAGATAATCGTATGCTTACCGATGACGCAGTTATGACCAATCTGCACTTGATTGTCGATCTTTACGCCATCGCCAATAATGGTGTCTAACATCGCGCCGCGGTCTATCGTCGACGCCGCGCCGATTTCGACATCATTACCGATACGCACGCCGCCTAGCTGCGCTATTTTAACACTACGCTCGCCGTCAAACGCGAAACCGAAGCCGTCTGCACCAATGACACTCGTTGAGTGAATGATCACTCGATCGCCGAGGGTGACGTCGTGATAAAGCACAACATTCGGGTGGATACGCACACTCTCACCAAGTTGACAGTCACGTCCAATAAAAGCGCCAGCCCCAATCCTCGAGCCCGCACCAATCGTTGCTCCCTCACCAATCACCACATTCGCCTCGATGCTCACATCATCGGCAAGCGCCGCCGATGCAGCGATACTGGCGGTTGGGTGAATACCGGCTACGACAGCGCCTTCGCGCGCGAATAGCTGCGTCGCGTAAGCAAAAGTCACGTAGGGGTTTTGTGCGATAAGTCGATTACCCGAAAACGAATTGGCGGATTTTTCGGCAAGAATAACCGCACTAGCTTGGCAGTCAGCGAGTTGGGAGGTATAGGTTGGATTGCTAAGAAAGCTCAGCTGACCTTCGCCGGCCGAGCTTAAAGGCGACAGTCCGGAGATGATGATGTCTCCATCTCCCTCCAGCTTCGCCCCAAGAAGATCAGCGATTTCGGCAAGTCTGAATTGCTTGGCTTGCGGCAAGGCCCCTCTCCTTAGCTAGAGCGATCACTGCTCAAAAAGAGTCTGCGACTCGGCTCGTTCGAGCCGGGTGCAACGTCCTAGTTAGCGGCTGCGGTGTTCTGATTCAGTTTCGCTGTCACTTTAGCAGTGATATCGAGCACAGGTGCGAAATAAGGCGCGCTATCAACATTGAGAATGAGGTCATAGCCTCCCTCGGCGACAACATCAGATACAGCCTCGGCTAAAGTGCCCTGCATGCTTTGCAAGAACTGCTGGTTCTTTTCCTGAAGCGCTTTCTGAACACGCTCTTGGATTAGTTGCAGCTGTACCTGCAGGTCTTGTGCGTTCGAATTCATGCGACGAATTTCGTCCTGCGTCATCACTGCCTCGTCCTGCTGAAACTTCTCGCTGAGCGCAGTAAGCTGCTCAGATAATTCCTGTGCGCGAGTCTCATCGGCATTGAACTCTTGCTCGAGTTCCTCTTGCACAATACGCGCTGCATCGGAATTAAATAGCGCCTGCAAAGCATTTAAAACACCGATTTTTGTGTCTTGTGCCATCGCAGCTTGAGATGCGGCAACCAAACACACTACGGCAATTAAGGTCTTCAATGTTTTCACTTATGTTCTCCAAATCTAACAAAACTTCGTAAAGAGAGGCTGGCCACACGCCTCTACTCAGTTGATGATTTATCGGCGCAATAGCCGACGACTAAAATTCTTTTCTCTAGAAACCTTGGCCTACCGTAAAATCGAACGTCCTTGTGTCATCGCCGTCTTTTCCGAATGGCTGGGCAAGATAGAAAGTCAAAGGGCCGAAAGGCGAAAGATAAGTAACGCTAACACCGACCGAATAACGAATCTCGGCTAGGTCGAAGTCCGAACAATTCTTCAGGAGTCGCCTTCTCTCCGAACAGCTAGACGAGAACACATTGCCCGCATCGATAAAGAAAGCAGAGCGCACCCTACTCCTGTCCTCTACGAAAGGCAGCGGGAATAAAAGCTCCAACGTCGCTGTTGCTAATATGTTACCACCAAAGCTGTCGAAATCCTCATCTAGGAAGAAGTTTTCCACCGCAAGCGCGACCTCAGGGTTGCCATTCTCGTCGAAGAGTCGGTTGCCATTAGCATCGAAAACAGGTGCGGTGCTGTAGCCGAACTCGTTACTGAGACCCGCCGCAGACCCGTCTTCTCTCTTGATGATATTGCCTTCGTCATCCTTGAGCAGACTGATGCCCCGTTGTGTCAGATACCTAGCGCCAGGCGTACTCTCTGGACCTAAGCTATTCTCTTCGAATCCACGCAAAACACCGGCAGCGCTAAGACCACCTGCAAAGAAGTTATTAAAGAACGGAAGCTCATCAGTATCGCCATAACCGATACCGTAACCGAGGTTGGTTCGCAACGAGACAACCCACTCTCTGTTCTGTGAGACCGGCCAATAGAACTGTCCATTATAATTTATTCGCGCGTATTCGAGATCAGATCCAGGCAGCGTGATTTCAAGCCCTAGGCTGTGGAGAAAACCTGCGTTCGGGAGTTGGCCGCGATTAAGGGTGTTGCGGAAATAATTACCCGTGATCGTAAAGTTATCGAACTCATCACCAAATTTGTCGACAAACCCTTGCTCATTCGGACTGCGCAACTGCTGGGGTGTTAGGTCTGCCACATTGCCGAGCACTGAGTCGACGACGGGGCCGTCGAAGGCGTTGCCGTTAGCTGGAGTGATGATGTATTTGTCGACGCCCTCGAACAGCGTCGGGCTTGCCATGATTTCTTGCACAGAGCCTATACCTGCGCTCAATTCAGTGTGCGTAAAACCAAGGTCAAAACCAAGCATTTCAATTTCGCTCAGCGGATAGCTAAAGCTTGCAGAACCCCCATAGGAGCTCGTATTAAATGCTGAGACGTTAAACGGAGATTCCATTTTTTGCGCAAACATATTGAATCCGCGACTGACACCATCGGGGGTAAAATACGGATCGACATACTGGAAATTGAGCCCTTGCTGGAAACGGCTTCTGTTCACACCGACTCCGATGGTTCGGCCCGTTCCGAGGAAATTTTGCGCCTGGAGGCTAGAGCTTATAAAGAAGTTACCGCCGCCTCCAGTACCTACTTGAAAACTTACAGCACCGAAATTTTGTTCGATTACGTCATAGTTCACATCAATCTGATCTTCGATCCCTGCTACTTCTGCAGTGTCTACCTCAACCGATTCGAAATAACCAAGACGCTCCAATCTAACCTTAGACTGTTCAATCTGCAGGCTTGAGGCAGGCGCACTTTCGAGTTGCCTCATCTCGCGCCTAAGGACGTCGTCTGCGGTCGATACGTTACCAGCAAAGCTAATGCGGTTGACGTAAGTTCGATTGCCCGGCTCGATAAAGAACGTCACGTCCACCGTTTGTTCATCATCGTTAACCTCGGGCACGCCGGTCGCCTCGGCGAACGCATAGCCGAGATTACCGAGAAACTGAACCATTATTTCTTCAGTCCCAGTAACTAAGCCTTGCGAATAGATTTGGCCCGAGCGTACAAAAAGTGCTGCTCGCAGCAAATCCTCGGCGTCGACTAAGTCGCCTGCAAGCTCGACATTACGGATCGCATACTGTTTGCCCTCAGAAATATTGATCGTAATGTAAACTTCTTGCCTGTCTGGCGTAATTGCAATGGGCGTAGAATCAATGCTGAACTCGACATAGCCGTTGTCGAGATAAAAAGATTCGAGACGCTCGAGATCCCCAGACAACTGCTCGCGAGAGTATCTGTCGCGACGACTCATAATTAGATAGAACGGTTTTGTGCCGAGTTCGAAAAGCTGCAAGAGGTCTTCTTCAGCGTAAGAATCGTTGCCTACGATATTAATGTGACGGATGCGAGACTCTTCGCCCTCATTGATATCTAGTTTGATGCTAACTCGGTTTCGCGGCAGCTCTTCAACTTCAATTTCTACAGCCGCACCATAGCGACCGCGCGAAGAATAGACGTCTTGTATTCCTTGCCGGATGACCTCTAACGCGGCCCGTGTAAATATCTGTCCTTCGGCAATATCTGCCGATCCCATGTTTTCAATTATGTCCTCTGTCTTGAGAACACTATTACCTTCGATAGTAATCTCGGCAACCGATGGCCGCTCCAACACGGTGACAACAAGAATATTCCCCTCGCGCGACACTTCGATTTCATCGAAGTATTCCGAACGCGAAAGCTCGCGAATTATTTGAGCTGAGGTCAGCGCATTAACCTCATCTCCAATACCAACAGGCAGCAGGTTATAGATTATTCCGGGCGAAATACGCTGGTAGCCATCGACGATGATGTCGGCGACTATAAAATTTTGCGCGTGGAGCGGGCTAGCAAAGCCAAAGGCCAGCAGGAAACAACAGAGCAGTTTCTTCATTCGTAATGCTTTCTCGGGTTATTCATTTGAGGAGCGCATACACGCTCCCGCACGCCACAACTTCTTTTGCAGCCGTGTAGTCTTTGTCTGAACCGTTTGAACTCAACCTCAGGCGTGAAATTGCGCCTTTTAGAGCAAACGGGTTACATCGTTATAAACGGCCAACACCATGATGCCCGAGATCAGTAATAGTCCAATTTGCAATCCGAAAGCCTGCACCTTCTCCGGCACGGGTCGTCGCGTGACGATCTCAATCAGATTGTACAAAATATGCCCCCCATCCAAGATAGGGATTGGCATTAAGTTCATGACGCCAAGCGAGATGCTGAGAAGCGCCAAGAAACCAAGATAGACATTCAGGCCATAGGACGCGGTCTCTCCCGCGACTTGAGCGATAGTAATAGGCCCGTTAATATTCTTAACCGATATCAACCCGACGATCATTTTCTTGATCGAGGCCAGCACAAAAACCGATTTTTCATAGGTTTCGGTAATGGCAGGCATAATCGCCGACGCCGCATTGTACTTTACTTCGCGCCGCATCTCCCGCGGAACGAGCGCATCGTAGTCTACTTGCTGCACATAAGCGCCGATAATGCCGATTTTGCTGCCATCGGGAAGTTCGGTTAGCGCGGGAGTGAGACTTAACTCTATTAATTGGTCTCCTCGTTCGACCGCCACAATGAGCGCTAGTTCCGGACTGGCGCGGATTATTTCGACCCATTGGCTCCAGCCATCAACTCTCTGACCAGCAACGCTCACTATGCGGTCGCCGGCTAACAGGCCGGCTTGGTCGCCCGCTTGCCCCTCAACTAATTTATCGATAACCGCAGGGATGTCTATTTGCGTTATGCCCAAGGCCTTGAGTGGACGGGGCTCAGTCGAATCCGCCATAAATCCCAAAATGGGCACGCTGACGTCTCGTGCAGCAGAAGACTCCGCGCCTTTTACCGAAAAAGTAACGCTACCACTCTCGCCCATACGGCCGATCAACTGCAGAGCAACTTGTTGCCAAATAAGCGTCGGCTCACCATCGACCGAGAGGATTTCATCTCCTGACTCAAGTCCTGCGCGCTCGGCAACAGAGCCTTCAGCCACCGAGCTTATAATCGGTGCAACGCCCGATGTGCCGTAGGCGATATTGATAATCCAAAAAATGACTATTGCGAGAAGAAAATTAGCCGCGGGGCCAGCAGCAGAGATAGCCATCCGCTGCCAGACGCTTTTTGCCGCGAAAGACTTCGAGCGATCCTCTGCGGGCACAGCCTCAGCGTCTGCCACCGAAGTGTCTTCTTGCCCGAGCATGCGCACATACCCACCGAGCGGAATGGGTGCGATAACGTATTCGACCCCGTCTTTCCCTACCCATGTTTTGACGGCCTTACCAAAGCCAATAGAGAATTTGAGGACTTTAACGCCACAGCGCCTTGCCACCCAAAAATGGCCGAATTCGTGAACGGTCACGAGTATTCCAAGCGTGACTAAAAGGGCCAGCACGCTGGTGGTGATTTCGATGATATTCTCAATCATTACAGCCTCTTCTGACGCTGGCGCCAGTAGCGATAAGTTAAATTAACTATTATTAATCAGGGTTTTAGCAAGTGCCCGAGCGCGTGAATCCGCGTCATAGATGATATCGAGACTAGAGGCAGATTCACAAGGTATTTGTGCCATGACGTCGGCGTTGACCGCCGCGATGCGACTAAAGCTAAGACGTCCCGCTAAGAACGCTTCGACTGCCTCTTCGTTGGCCGCATTCAATAACGCCGGCGCAGTGCCTCGGACTCGCGCGGCCTCCATGCCTAATTCGAGGCAGCGAAACCGTGCGAGGTCAGGTTCGCGAAATTCCAATGATTGCCCTGCGGCAAGATCGAGCCTTGGTGCTTCGGTTGTGATCCGCTGCGGCCAGGCAATACAGTGTGCGATAGGCACCCGCATGTCTGGACTCGCCATTTGCGCGAGCACAGACCCATCGCTGTAATGGACCATCGAATGGATAACCGACTGCGGATGGATGATGACCTCAACCTGATCAGCAGCGAGGCCGAACAGGAAGCACGCCTCAATAAACTCCAACCCCTTATTCATCATGGTCGCCGAATCAACAGAGATCTTACTTCCCATAGACCACACAGGATGTGCGCAGGCTTGTGCCGGTGTTATGGAGGCAAACTGATCTAACGGCGTGTCGAGAAACGGGCCACCGGACGCCGTGAGGACGATTTTTTCGACAAACGTAAACTGCGAAGCACTAATTCCGTCTTTAACCGTCGGCAAACACTGGAAAATCGCGTTGTGTTCGCTGTCGATAGGTAGCAGAGTGGAACCGTTATGCCGCGCCGCATCCATAAGGATGTCGCCTGTCATAACAAGGGCCTCTTTGTTGGCGAGAAGCAGTCGTTTCCCGGCCGTTGCTGCGGCTAAGGTTGATGCAAGTCCTGCCGCACCGACAATCGCCGCCATAACCATGTCGACTTCCGCATCCGCAGCAACCTGATCGAGCGCCTCCGGCCCAACCAACAACTCTGTGTTACACCCTGCTGCGCGGAGCGCTTTAGCGAGCTGATCTGCTCCCGCTGAATCGACCAAGACTGCGTAACGCGGGTTGAATTCGAGACACTGCGCCAATAGCCTTGCCGCATTGGTATTAGCGGTGAGCGCAAAAATAGAGAGGTTTTCTATTTTACGAGCGACGGCAAGCGTGCTCTCGCCGATCGAACCGGTTGAGCCAAGCAGCGCAAGCGACGCGTCACTAGCCAGAGTATTAAGCTCCACGCTAAACGCCTCCAAGCAGAAGAATAAGCACGGCCACGCAGATCGGCGTCGCCGCCATAAGTCCATCGATTCGATCGAGCAAACCGCCATGGCCAGGCAGAATAGACCCGCTGTCTTTTAGCTCCCGATTGCGCTTTAACATGCTCTCAGCGAGATCGCCAACAACACTAAAAAAGGCAACAATGAGTGCAAGCGCGGCAAAAATGGCATAGTCGATAGCCGCAAATGCTTGGACGTATTTGTCGAGTAAAAGTGCAAAAGCCAACGACACGATTAGATTAAGAGCGACCCCGCCCCAGACCCCTTCCCAGGTTTTATTGGGGCTTAAAGCAGGTGCCAGCTTACGTTTGCCAAACAGTTTTCCCGTAAAAAAAGCACCGACGTCGACGGCTGCAACCATAATAATGAGCATGATCACAAGCGCGCCGCTAGGCAACAATGCTTTCAGAGTCACCAAGCCTACCCACGTGCCGAGAAGCGAGAGCATGCCCATCACAGAGATCCGGGACTTGTCATTCCAAGCCTCAGTTGACTCTGGAAAAGACACGATCGCACCAAACATAAGCGCCCAAAACAGCGCACCCAGTAATGAAAAGCCGAGAGCAAAGCTCGCGTCGTAACCGTTATTTCCAGCCAGACCGAGTGCAAACCACAGCACAGTAATAGACAGCGCTAACGTTCCAACAAAGGCCAGTCGAGAATTTGACCCAAGCGATGCAAAAGCTGCCCATTCCCACGCGCCAATTAAGACTAATGCGCCTGTGACAGCCGAAAACGCCTCTAGGCCTAAACTAGTTGTCATCGCGATTAGGCCGATCAACAAAACAATTGCAGTGGCAATGCGCTGTTTAAGCATCGGCGAGCACCTCAATATTTTCTTGCTGCCCAACGCTGTCGTGTGCGCAGACGTTTTGCCCACCGAAGCGCCGCTGCCTACTCGCGTAATCATCGATGGCAAGCTGAAGTTCCGCCTCGTTGAAGTCGGGCCAATAAGTGTCGCAGAAATAGAGTTCGGTATAGGCCAATTGCCAGAGCAGGAAATTACTCAGTCGACGCTCTCCCCCAGTCCTTATGCAAAGATCGGGGTCGGGAGCCTCTGCTAGGCTCGTATACTGATGCAAGGTAGCCGCAGTAATGGAGCCAGCGATGTCTGATTCTGAGGGAAGATCAGCAACGAGCCGAGAGACTGCTTGCGCGATATCCCAGCGCCCGCCGTAATCCACAGCTACAAAAACTGTCGTCTTCAGATTGGCTTCCGTTCGCTTTTCGACTTCGAGCATGCCTTTCTGCAATGCCTTCGAGAAGCTCGAGCGATTACCAATAAAGCGAATTCGCACGCCCATGGCATGGAGCTGGGTAATTTCATCGCGGCGCAGAACCGTCAGGAATAGCGCCATGAGCGCACGCACTTCAGTCTGTGGACGAAGCCAGTTCTCACTGCTAAACGCGAACAGGGTAAGATAGGGGATATTGCGGTCGACGCAAGCCGCGACAATTTTTCGCGCCACCTCAGCACCACGACTGTGGCCGTCTTGCGGCTTTAGCTGTCGCGCTTTCGCCCAGCGATTATTACCATCCATTATGATGGCAACATGCCGTGGCAAATCGCCGGTGACTTGAGAGGCTGCTGTGGTCATGGTCTAGTCGTTAAGCTAAAGCGGGTTATACAGTTGGTCCACAGTATACCCACTTTAGCTCCCAACCGAGCAGTTTGACCTTGAAATTGCACGACGCTTGTCAAATCGATAGCAGATCGGCTTCTTTCACTTGATATGCAGCTTCTATCGCCGCGATCGTCTTATCCGTTAACTTTTGCACTAAGTCTTCGGCACGGCGCTGCTCATCTTCGCTGATCTCTTTTTCTTTCTCGAGGTCTTTGAAATCCGAATTGGCATCGCGGCGGATATTACGCACGGCGATGCGAGCATTCTCCGCTTCGTTTTTGGCTTGTTTGGTGTATTCGCGCCGCGTCTCTTCGGTGAGAGCAGGCATAGGAACGCGAATTGTGTCGCCATTGTTCGAAGGATTAAGCCCGAGGTCAGACTTCATGATCGCTCGCTCAATATCCGCGATAATAGGTTTTTCCCAAGGCGAAACGATAAGCGTCCGTCCTTCTTCGACATTAACGTTTGCAAGCTGGTTCAGCGGGGTGTCAGAACCGTAATAGGAGACCATCACCGAATCTAGGATGCTGGGATGTGCTCGCCCTGTTCTAATTCTTTTGAAAGCCTCGTCTAATGCCGCCAGGCTTTTCTGCATGCGTTCTTCTGCGTCTGCAGTAATTTCATCGATCATAATTTTTTCCGTTAATTGCCTGCTTTTATGATTCTGAAGTCTAGTTGATCAATGTGCCGTCTGCATCACCTAACACGTTAGCCAGCAAGGCGCCGGGACGATTCATATTAAACACTTTGATCGGCACACCGTGATCCCGACTTAACAGGATAGCAGTCATGTCCATCACGGCGAGCTTTTTATCAATCACATCATCAAACGTTAGGTGATCAAATTTGATCGCTGAGGGATCTTTTTCGGGATCAGCTGAATAGACACCATCGACCTTTGTCGCCTTGAGAATAAGGTCTGCATCTATCTCTATCCCCCGCAGGCAGGCTGCCGAATCGGTGGTAAAGAATGGATTTCCTGTGCCAGCAGAGAATATCACTACATCCGACGCGTTGAGGTGTCTAATTGCCGTTCGACGATCGTAATGCTCAACTACGCCGCTCATTGGGATAGCAGACATGACGCGTGTCGGGATACTCGCCCTCTCGAGCGCATCGCGCATTGCCAACGCGTTCATTACAGTGGCCAGCATACCCATGTGATCGCCGGTTACCCGCTCCATTCCCGCCGAGTGCAGCGCCGCCCCTCGAAAGAGGTTGCCGCCACCGATCACCATACCAATCTGAACGCCCAAACCGACTAGCTGCCCTACCTCGACAGCCATTCGGTCTAACACTTTAGGATCGATGCCGAAATCGGCATCGCCTGTTAGCGCCTCGCCACTTAGCTTCAGGAGGATACGGTTATACTTTCGTTCGTGCTTCGGCATGACGTGCTCCTAAAGTGATGGTGAGTTTAGTCTACGAGTTTGAACCTGCGATCTGTGCCGCAACTTCAGCAGCAAAGTCGACTTCTTCTTTCTCGATACCTTCGCCAACCTCATAACGAACAAAGTCGACAACATCAGCGCCAGCTGCTTTTAACAGATCCGAAATAGTCGAGTCGGGGTCTTTAACGAACTGCTGTTCGAGCAAGCTGATTTCAGCGACGAATTTCTTCAAGCGTCCGCTAATCATCTTCTCAATGATCTCTTCGGGCTTGCCGCTCTCGCGGGCCTGAGCCGAATAGATTTCAGACTCTTTCGCGAGTGTTTCCTCTGGGACGTCTTCTGCCCGAACAACCATTGGGTTTACTGCGGCAATGTGCATTGCAATGTCTTTTGCCAGCGACTCATCGCCACCGCGAAGAGAGATTAGAACGGCAATGCGATTGTTACTGTGCACATAGCTCTCAACAATTCCCTCGTTCGCATCTGCAAACTGAAGGCGCGCAACGCGGCGGATGTTGATGTTCTCGCCAATTTTCTGCACGAGCTTCTCGCGCTGATCTTCGAGACCAGAAGCTAGGATCGCAGGGACATCGGCGTCTTTATTGGCGAAAGCAGCTTCAACGGCGTCGTTTGCAAAAGAAAGGAAACTTTCGTCGCGCGCGACGAAATCGGTCTCACTGTTCACTTCGAGAATGACGCCGTAGTTGCCGTCCGAAGCAACTTTAGTGATCACGATGCCGTCAGCAGCGACGCGGCTTGCTTTTTTAGCCGCTTTCATACCGCTCGCTTTGCGTAGGTCGTCGATCGCTTTTTCGATATCGCCTTCGGCCTCTGAAAGCGCCTTCTTACAATCCATCATGCCAAGACCGGTGCGCTCGCGCAGATCTTTTACCATTGCAGCAGTTATATTAGCCATGAGCTTTGCCTCTATTGTATTTGGTGCGAGCCAGCAATCCACTGTGCTCTAAAGGATTTGTCGAGGGTCATACGACAGCCGATATAGCCATGAATGCCCTTGAATTTTTACAGCGATCGGAAGCGACCGCCTTATAAAAAGGGGGCGATTCGCCCCCTTTCTTCGCTAACTTAGATCAGAACAGCTTTGTAAGGCCGCCCTCAACCTTTAGCTTGCAGCAGGCGTCTCTTCGACTGCAGGCGCTGCCGCTTCGGCGACAACCGGCGCTTCTTCTGCTACCACTGCCTCAACAGCAGGCGCAGCTTCTGTTTCTGCGGCAGGCGCAGCTTCTGTTTCTGCGGCAGGCGCAGCAACGATCTCTTCGTCGACTTCGACGAATTCGCTGTTAGAAGCCATGCTTCCGTTGCGCTTCTTGCCTTCGATACAAGCATCCGCTACTGCCGATGCGTAAAGCTGGATCGCACGCAATGCGTCATCATTACCTGGGATAACGATATCGATGCCATCTGGGTTGCTGTTCGTGTCGACAACGCCGATTACTGGGATGCGAAGATTGTTCGCTTCTGTCACCGCAATACGCTCATGCTCAACGTCGATGACGAATAGCGCGTCAGGCAAGCCGCCCATCTCTTTGATACCGCCGATGCTGCGAATTAGCTTCTCTTTCGCACGCGTGCGCATTAACGCTTCTTTCTTGGTCAGGCGAGTAAACGTACCGTCGGCTTCTTGAGTCTCAAGATCTTTCAGGCGCTTAATCGAGCCGCGGATAGTCTTGTAGTTAGTTAGCATGCCGCCGAGCCAGCGATGATTGACGAACGGCATACCTGCGCGCTCGGCTTCTTGGCCGACGATTTTAGAGGCAGCACGCTTGGTGCCGACAAACAGGATTTTGCGATTCTTCTCAGCTAAGTTGCTGACTGCCTCAAGCGCCTTATTCATGGCGGGCACAGTGTGCTCGAGGTTAATGATGTGGATCTTGTTACGAGCGCCGAAGATGAACTGATCCATCTTGGGGTTCCAGTAACGGCTTTGGTGGCCGAAATGGACGCCCGCGCGGAGCATATCTTTCATTGAAACTGACATAGTTTTTCCTTTGTAGCGGGTTAGGCCTCCACTTATCCCATCGATCAACCGCACAATCCTCTCTATGTCGCGTGTAAAACCTCGACAGATTGTTTCTCAGCAAAGGCTGAAAAGAGCAATCAAGATTAATTAAGTTCAACTAATCAATTAAGAGCTGCGCGGCACCCAGATCAGACGTGACGATAAGTGTGCGACATTAGTTATTGAAAATTAAGCGTTTTATAAAACCGGTCGAATCGGAATGGCAAGTGAAACTCGACTTAGCATTCTCATCGAACTTTAAAACGCCGCGCTTTATACCATAAAGCCCTTGCCTATTAAAGATTTAAGCTCGCTTTCTACCAACAGAGTACTGCCTGAGGGTCGTATTGGCGCCCTTCGTGCATTACAATCTCAACCCAAATCAAGCCCTCGGCGATGCCCTTCCGACTCATCACAAAGTGGACAAGCATGACAGTACAAACTAAGACAGCTGACGAACTCGCCAAAATGCGAATCGCAGGCAAACTCGCTTCCGAAGTGCTCGAAATGATCGGACCTTTTGTCGTCCCCGGCGTCACAACCGGAGAGCTCGACCGCCTTTGCCATCACCATATTGTTGAGGTGCAAAAAGCCATTCCGGCGCCACTCAATTACAACGGTTTCCCTAAATCTATCTGCACCTCGGTAAATCATGTCGTCTGTCATGGTATCCCGAGCGACGACAAAATTTTGAAGGTTGGCGACATCGTTAATATTGATGTAACCGTGATCAAAGACGGCTACCACGGCGACACGAGTAAAATGTTCTGTGTCGGCGAGGTCGCAGACCATGTGCAGCGACTGATTCGCGTAACACAGGAAGCGATGTATAAGGGGATAGAAATCGTCCGCCCTGGGACTACCCTAGGTGATATCGGCGCGATTATCCAAGCACACGGCGAGGGCAATAACTATTCTGTCGTGCGTGAATACTGCGGACACGGCATTGGGCGCGTCTTTCACGAAGAGCCGCAAGTCTTGCACTATGGCCAAGCAGGAACGGGTCTTGTCCTCGAAGAAGGCATGACCTTTACAATAGAACCTATGTTTAATGCTGGCATGCGGCACACCAAACTATCGCGGGCAGACGGCTGGACCGTTACCACCAAGGACAGACGCCTGTCGGCCCAGTGGGAACATACCCTCGCGGTGACCGCCACAGGCTTCGAGGTCTTTACGCTTCGCGGCGACGACACACTATGAGCATAGCAGCACCGTTAAACGTAGACTCGGTTGCACTAAGCCGACCGGACGCGGATACAAGCTTGCTTGACGTCAATGCCGTTCGCACTGAACTCGCCAACCATCATTCGTCAGTCCTTCCGCTAAAGAGCGCGCTGAGCGCAGCAAGCGCCCTCCTCGATCAGCGCTTCAAAGACAATGACGAAATCGAAGCCATCGTTCGAGGACGCGCATGGGCTGTCGATCAAATACTTATGCTGGCATGGGAGCAGCAGCAGTGGCCCGACATAGAGCTCTCACTGGTCGCTGTGGGCGGCTACGGACGCGGAGAACTCGCGCCGCACTCAGACATCGATATTCTTTTACTCACGCGCAAGACTCCTGATAAAAAATTAAAAGCCGCGGTGAGCGGCTTCCTCACGCTCCTCTGGGATATCGGCCTTGAAATTGGACAGAGCGTTCGGTCAATAAAACAATGCGTTCAAGAGGCGAGCAGCGACATAACAGTTGCCACCGCCCTCATGGAATCGCGCACACTTGTTGGCCCAGAAAGCCTCCAAGCCGACATGTACAGCGCTACAACCGCACAGAGAGTTTGGCCGATTAAAAAGTTTATGCGTGCTAAGTGGGACGAACAGCTTGCGCGACATGAGAAATACCACGACATCGACTACGCGTTGCAGCCTAATGTAAAGACCTCTCCCGGCGGGCTGCGCGATATCCAGACTATCGCCTGGGTTGCCAAACGACACTTCAATGCGTCTTCTTTTAGCGACCTTGTAGAACTTGGATTTCTGAGCAGAATGGAACAATCGCTTATCGACAAAGGGCAAAATTTCTTGTGGCGGGTTCGTTACGGACTCCATCTCCTCGAAGGTCGACGCGAAGACAGGCTCCTCTTCGACAAGCAGCGCGAACTAGCCAAAATCTTCGGTTACGAAGACGATGAGCTCAGCCTTGGCGTAGAAAAACTGATGCAGCGCTACTACCGTACCGTAGGCACTCTGCGTGGGCTTAACGACCTTCTGCTGCAACATTTCGATGAGGTTATCTTGCGTTCAGGAGAGCGCGAACACATAACTCCGCTGAACAACAGATTTCAAATTCGCAACGATTACCTCGAAGTGCTGGATGAAAAAGTATTCGCTCGCGCCCCTTTCGCGTTAATCGAAGTCTTTGTTCTCTGCGCGCAGAACCCGCAAATACAAGGCGTTCGCGCATCGACTATCCGCCTCATAAGAGATAATCGCCATTTAATTGATGATGAGTTTCGCGCGGATATTCGCTGCGTTACCCTTTTCATGGAATTGCTGCGTTCGCCCAATAAGGTGACGTTTCAACTAAGGCGCATGGCACGCTATGGCATCCTTGGACGCTATCTTCCTGAGTTTGGCAAGATCATGGGCAAAATGCAGCATGATCTATTTCACATCTACACCGTCGATGCGCATACGCTGCAGGTTGTCGAAAACATGCGCAGGCTTTGGTTGCCCGAAACGGCGCACGAATTCCCACTCGTCTCGAATGTGGTTAAAAATTTACCAAAGATCGAGCTGCTCTATATCGCTGGGCTCTACCATGATATCGCCAAGGGTCGCGGCGGCGATCACTCAAAATTAGGCATGAAAGACGCCGTCGATTTCTGCGAGCGGCACCATCTTAGCAGCTGGGATGCGAAGCTTGTTTCGTGGCTAGTCGACAAGCATTTGCTTATGTCTATGACGGCGCAGCGTAAGGATATTTCTGATCCGGAGGTCATTCACGAATTCGCCTCCATCATGGGCGACAAACTCCATCTCGATTATCTGTACTCGATGACAGTCGCGGATATTCGCGCAACGAATCCAGAGCTGTGGAATAGTTGGCGCGCATCGCTTATGTCGCAGCTCTACCTAAACACAAAGCAGGCACTGCGTTCGGGGCTCGAAAATCCACAAAACCGCGAAGATCGAATTACTGACAAGAAAGACTCTGCCAAAAAAGCCCTTCTACAGCGCGGCGTCGATACGCATCAGATCGACTCCATCTGGGCACACCTCGACGATGAATACTTCGTTCGCGAGTCTGCGGTTAACATTGCTTGGCATTCGGAGCTTATCGCGAATAGCCAAGGTGTAGGCCCTATTGTGGCGCTACAAGAACTCACGCGGATCGATGGAGAGGGCGCGACCCAAGTCTTCATTTACACGAAAGACGGCGATTTTCTGTTCGCTAATACGACAGCGACGCTGGAGCGACTGCGCCTCAACGTGCAAGGCGCACGCATCTTCACCTCAACTCACGGTTATTGCCTCGACACCTTTACCGTTCTGGAAGAATCGGGAAGACCGGTTGGCGATAGCCTTGCACGTGTCGACGAGATAAAGGCTGCCTTGAGCAACAGCTTCGAAGACAAGCATCAAGCAACGCGAACGCCGCAGTATCGGCAAACCCGTAAAGATAAATATTTTGCTAGTAAGGTTATCGTGAGATTACTCAATCATCCCGAGCGCCGCTATTCGACGCTAGAGATCAATTGCCCAGACCATCCCGGCATCCTGGCCTCGGTCGGGAAATTATTCGTAGAAGAATCTATCAGCATTAAGGACGCGCGAATCACCACCCTAGGCGAGAGAGTTGAGGATCTGTTCTACATAACCAACAGCGTAAACGAGCCGATAACCGACGAAGCTGAAATCGAAGACCTCATTAGCAGCACCCAAGAGACTCTCGAAAAAAGACTCGAAAGCTAGGCTGGTCATAGTAGTTAAGCACGCAATAAGGACACCTACAGAATGCTGATCGTTTACGGCATCGCAAACTGCGACACCATTAAGAAAACCAAGAAATGGCTGGAATCGAATAGCATCGATTTCACTTTCCATGATTACAAAAAACTGGGTTGCGATGCAGCACTGGCCGCGCAATTTGTTAATCAATTTCCTCTAGACAAGCTCATCAACAAGCGTGGCACAACTTGGCGCAAATTATCAGAAGAAGAGCAGAAAAATCTTGATCCTAAAAGCGCATTAGCACTAATTCAACGCGAAACGTCGATAATCAAGAGACCCATCATACACAGCGGCGATCAGTGGTTGATCGGCTATGACGAAGGCGCGTTAGCGTGTCTCAACAATCCATAAAACGAATTTGGAGTTCGCACGATGACGGCAATTCACAGTTACGGCTTTGGCCTGGCAACCGAAAACAGTTCTGGCGAGATTATTGAGGTTTACTACCCCCATTTTGGCTTAGATGCAGGCGCGGAGTTTGCAGACGAGGTGTTAGGCTGTTGCGGGCTCCAGCCGGGCGCAAGCGGCTACGTTATACTTGACGAGGCTCTGCGAGAGCGTCTGCGCACCCACCTTGGCGCTTTAGCCAGCAGTGAAAAGACGCTGGTGCTCTGTGTACTCGGCGCTGATATCGCACCTGCGACGGTCGCCGAAGCATTTCTCAAACTGCACCTTCTATCCGCGCGCCTTGTAAAACCTCATGCGCTAAACCTGAATGGCATGTTTGGCGTATTGCACAATCTGGCATGGACCAACGAAGGACCTATAGACCTCAGCGAATTACCAGATCGACAGCTTGCTGCGCGCCTGCAGGGGCGACAACTCAGCGTCACCTCGGTGGATAAATTTCCGAAAATGAGTGACTACATCGTACCGACTGGCGTTCGCATTGCAGACAGTGCGCGCGTGCGCCTAGGCGCCTATTTAGGTGAAGGGACTACTGTCATGCATGAGGGATTCATCAACTTTAACGCCGGCACCGAAGGCCCAGCGATGATCGAAGGCCGCATCTCCGCCGGCGTGATGGTCGGCGCAAACAGCGACCTTGGAGGCGGCTGTAGCACGATGGGCACACTCTCGGGTGGCGGCAAGCAAGTGATTTCTGTCGGCGAAAACTGCCTAATCGGCGCGAACGCTGGCATTGGCATACCGCTCGCAAACGGCTGTGTAGTCGAAGCAGGCCTCTATGTAACTGCAGGCACCAAAGTGCAGCTGCTCAATACGCAGGGCGAGCTGAAGCGCAACTGCAAGGCTATGGATCTTGTTGGGCATGAGGGACTGCTTTTCCGTCGTAATTCGCTTAGCGGCGCCGTAGAGTGCCTTCCGCTGCAAACCGAAGTAGAACTCAACGAAGAGCTGCATGCTCACAATTAAACCACGAGTGAATCGATACAGAGCAACATCCCTATGAGCGCCTCTCCTACTCTTGAACTCGCACAGCAGCTAATTAGGCGTCCCTCTGTGACGCCTGCCGACGAAGGCTGCCAACAATTAATGGCAGAACGCCTAGAAGCACTTGGATTCAACTGTGAGAGTATGCGCTTCGAAGACGTAGACAACCTCTGGGCTGTGCGCGGAGAATCAGGTCCGATCCTTGTATTTGCGGGTCATACCGATGTCGTGCCCTCGGGCGAGAGTGCAGGCTGGGAACACGACCCTTACTCTGCACTGGTGAAAGATGGCATGCTTCATGGTCGCGGTGCCGCAGATATGAAAGGCAGCCTTGCTGCGATGATAACGGCATGCGAGGCGGCAATAACAAAGGCTAATCCTTCACTGGAGACTCTCCGTTTAGGATTCCTCATCACAAGCGATGAGGAAGGGATAGCTGCGCATGGGACGCGCCGCGTTATTGATGCATTAACCGAACGTGGCGAACAGATTGATTACTGCATTGTCGGCGAACCCAGCAGCACAGCAGCGGTTGGCGACACAATAAAAATCGGACGCCGAGGCTCGCTAAGCGCGTCGCTCACAATTCGAGGCAAGCAAGGACACGTCGCCTATCCTCATCTCGCAGACAACCCCATTCACCGCGCGATGCCTGTACTCGCAGCGTTGACCGGAATGACATGGGATGCTGGAAACGACGCCTTTCCGCCAACAACCTTACAAATTTCAAACATAGCGAGCGGAACTGGAGCCAACAATGTCATTCCGGGTTCGTGCAAAGTCGATTTTAATTTTCGCTTCTCCACCGAAAGCAGTCACGAACAGCTGACAGCCAAAGTAACCGAGCTATTCGACGCACATGCCCTCGACTATAAGATAGATTGGCATTTGTCTGGCGAGCCTTTCCTCACTCAGCCCGGGCTGCTGAGGGAAGCGACGGCAGCAAGCATAGAGGAAATTACAGGGTTGATAACGGAGCAATCTACGGCAGGCGGCACTTCCGATGGCCGTTTTATTGCGCCATCTGGTGCTGAGGTCGTCGAGCTGGGTCCCTGTAACGCGACTATCCATCAAGTCAACGAGCGCATCTGCGCTGCCGACTTAGATACCCTCGCGTTAATCTACGAACGTCTGATCGAACACCTCGCAGACAAAGCCCCGCGCTAGTCTGCGGCCACGCGAGTTAAGGGCACTTGGCCTAAGCGACAGAGACTCCTGTGGCGAATGGCGAGAGCTTAGGGGCTAAACTAAGATTTAGGGGTTAAGTAGACATCGAAACGACTGCTGCTGCCCTTATATTGAATATCAGGCGCACGAGTGCCAAGCGTCGGCGCTGACTTACTTCGCTTGACCACAACACGCCGTCGCGCAAGCCTGCACGCATGCTCCCAAAGCGCTTCGGCATCGTTAGCGGCACCGAGCAGCTCTTGGAGCGCGAACATATCCTTTTTCACGCGTGCACTCTTCTTCGACTCAGGAAACATCGGATCAAGGTAGACCACATCGACGCTCCCTCCTCCTCCGAGCGCATCAATACTCGACTCGATGAAATCTTGATTCACAAGACTCAATCTCTGACAGGCTGCGACGACCGCTTCCTGTTGCGAGGCAACTCCTCTCGCAAGGCCGTCCTGAAGAAGCGCAAACACAAAAGGGTTTCGCTCAAAAAGCTGCACGCGGCAACCCTGACTGGCGAGGAGGTAGGCGTCTTTGCCAAACCCAGCTGTCGCATCCAACACACTCGGCCTTAGCGCCGCTTTAATGCCTACCGCTTTGCTTAGGCCCTGCTGCTTAACCGCACTCGTTACGCGATAATTAAGCGCAGGCGCCGAAAAATCGACCGCAACGGCGCTTGAATCGGCGGCCTCTATTCGCTTAAGGCACACCTTACCCTCGAGGGTAATGAGGTGAAAGCTATCACTCATGCTAGCCATACCAAGAGCAAGGCACCAAAGAGTATTCGATAAATAACAAAAGGCAACACGCCGACTCTTGGCAACAGGCGCATAAAGAAATGGATCGTTAAAAAGGCGACCAGTGCTGATACCGCTGCCGCATAGCCCAGTGTCATCGAATCAATCGCAGCCGAGGCTGTGCGATTAGCGCCCACCAATGCAAGTCCGCTCGCCAGAATTATCGGTATAGAGAGCAGAAAAGAGAATCGTGCAGAGTCTTCTCTAGTCAAACCAAGGAAACGCGCTGCAGTCATTGTCACGCCTGAGCGCGAAGTGCCCGGTATCAAAGCGAACGCTTGAGCTACACCGATAAAAAGTGCTCCCGGGACAGTGAGTTCTGAAAACGGAACAGCGTTTGCCCTTCGTGCGCCGGATCGATCGGCAAGCCACAACAACACAGCAAAGATTATTGAAGTTGCCGCGACTATCGCGAGAGAACGCGCATTTGCCTCAATGACTGCTCTCAAGGCAAGCCCTGCAAGGCCTGCCGGAAGAGTTGCGACAATGAGCTTTAGGGCGAGTCGTGACTCGTAACTCTCCTCACGCTTGAGCAACCACTTATAAGAGCCTGCAACTAAACCCATTAAGTCCCGACGCAGGTAAAGAATAACCGCAGCCAATGTGCCTAGGTGCACGGCAATATCGAGCGTTAGACCTTGGTCTTGCCAACCGAACAGCGCAGCTGGCAATAACAAGTGGCCAGAGGACGACACAGGCAAAAATTCCGTTAGGCCTTGAAGGACCGCTAGCATGGTTACTTGGAGCGTATCGATTAGCAGTCCCCTTTTATCTCACGCCTGCTTTATGCTCACGTGTGTTAGTAGTCTAATTGTTCTTTGACATAATTTGGCCGAAGAGACGACGCATCGCCAACCAAGCCCGCAGCGAGTCGCTTTGCAGCGAGCTTGGCCATAATTTCAAGGCTCACAACAGGATTAAAATGCGAGGCGCGCGCAAGCGAGCCGGCCGCAAGCAAACGCAAATTCTCTTCAGAGGCCCAAACATCGCCTACTAAAGCCGCTTCTTCCATTCCTTCAGGCACAACCAGCTGATCGGCGGCCCCCACTTGTTCTTTACCTACCAATCGAACACCAAGATTCTCATCTAAAGTGTAGGCTGCAAAGTAAAACTCACCTTCTCTTGCTGCAAGTGCTACTAGAAAGGTATCCAACTCACTTTCCTCCGCCGCGGCAAGCGCGAGTACAGCAAGATTGGATAACGCTATACCTGGCGTTTTGTTCGCCATAGCCAACGCCTGCGCTACGCCAACACCGATCCGTAGTCCTGTAAACGAGCCAGGGCCTGCCATTACCGCGACAGCACTTAAGTTATTAAGAGCAATATCAGCCGACTGAGTAATTTCAGCAACGAGTGGCAACAAGTTTTGCGCAGATTTGCGCTCCTCTTCGCCAAATCGCTGATGTAAAACATCTGCGGCGAGACCTACGGCGCAGCGCGAAGCCGAGGTATCGATTAGCAAAATAGATAATTGAGACATAGTGAGTTCGCCTTGATAGAGAAAGTGTCTTAGTGCCGTTCGCGCATATTCTACACATAAAAAAGTCCCTCTTAGCGTACCAAGAGGGACTTTTATCACAAAGCTCTAGGACTAGACGCTACACGAGCGAAAAGGGCCGTAATGAGCTATCAAACAGGCTACTTAGACTTCTTCGCCGCTGCTTTCTTCTTAGCAGGTGCTTTTTTAGCTACTGCTTTCTTCTTAGCAGGTGCCTTTTTGGCTACTGCTTTCTTCTTAGCAGGGGCCTTCTTAGCTACTGCTTTCTTAGCTACTGCTTTCTTCTTAGCTGGCGCCTTCTTAGCTGCTGCTTTCTTCTTAGCTGCTGCTTTCTTCTTAGCAGGCGCCTTCTTAGCTACTGCTTTCTTCTTAGCAGGCGCCTTCTTAGCTACTGCTTTCTTCTTAGCTGGTGCCTTCTTAGCTACTGCTTTCTTCTTAGCAGGCGCCTTCTTAGCTGCTGCTTTCTTCTTAGCAGGCGCCTTCTTAGCTACTGCTTTCTTCTTAGCTGGTGCCTTCTTAGCTGCTGCTTTCTTCTTAGCAGGCGCCTTTTTAGCTACTGCTTTCTTCTTAGCAGGCGCCTTTTTAGCTGCTGCTTTCTTCTTAGCAGCTGGCTTAGCTTTCGCGACCTTCTTAGGTGCAGCTTTCTTGGCTGCAGCGCGCTTAGTCACTTTCTTTTTTGGCTTTTTCGCTTTCTTAGCTGCTGCCTTCGCTTTCGCTGCCGCTTTCTTAGCCGCCGCTTTAGCTTTTACTGCTGCCTTCTTAGCTGCTGCTTTTTCTTTAGCAGCGGCTTTTTTGGCTTCGGCGCGCGCTTTGGTAGCGGCCTTCTTAGCTGCTTTTGCAGCTTTTGCAGCAGCAACCTTGGCTTGCTTCTTCTTGAAGTTAGCCGCAAATGCCTTAACCGCCTTATCTAACGCAGCCTGTGCTTTCTCTGCGTCGGCAATTTTCTTAGCAGCCGCTTGAGCGACAGCTTCAGCTGCTTTCACACGAGCCTTAGCTGCTCGCACCTTTGCATTAATGGCGGCAGCTTTGGCTGCTGCTTTCTTAGCCGCAGCCTTCGCGGCCGTCGCGGCTTTTTTGCTTACTGCAGTTTTGGCTTTAGCTGCAGCCTTTGTCGCAGCCGCTGCTTTCTTGCTTGATGCAGCGGCAATCTTCGCCGCAGCAGTTGAATCTTTCGTCATTTTCGACAATACGCCTTGCGCTTTTTCTAACGCTGGGCTTGTTACTGTTACAGCAGGCTTCTTCGCTGCTGGACTACGTTTTGTTTTCGCTTTCGCTTTAACTTTAGCCATGCTCGATTTTCTCCTAGGTTATGAATCTTACCCGCTGCTGTTTCTATGCACTCCAAAGTAAAAGCTAGCTACTTAGGAGTTCATCAAGCTTGTTTTCACAGCCGCAGTTTATCGCTTTAGCCTGTTACATATTCGTTCTTAGTTCTTCCCGAACGCGTTCGGAACATCCAAACTAACATTTTAACGACGTTGCAAACAGTGATCGTATAGAGATGCTGAATAAAAGAAAACCTTTAATCAACCCACATACATTCACCGAGTAACTACGGTGATACGCTATGTTTCGCTTGCGAAGAGAAAAACTTTAAGAAAAGGTGAATAAATTTTGATCGGTCTCCACTAAAAAAGAGTTAAAAATTACAACCTCGTCAATTCTCTAAGACGATTTTTTCTACTCTCTTGCTAGATCAGACGCAATTACACAATGGGTAGTTCAATAATAAAAAAAGCCCGGCCAAGCCGAGCTTTTTAGTAATGCTTCCTTTTAGCGCTTTTCTCAGCATTAAAAAACTAATTAACTTGAGAGAAGGCCATCGATCTGACTGCGAATCTCGTCTACCGGTGCTAACCCATTAACCTTCACGACACTTACCGATGCGCCGCTTGACGCCGCTGCCGTGTAAAAACCGACTAGAGGTTCTGTTTGCTCATGGTAAACCTGCAGCCTTTTACGAATGGTTTCTTCTTGGTCATCTTCGCGTTGAACTAACTCTTCACCAGATTCGTCATCTATTCCTGCCTGCACCGGCGGGTTAAATTCAACATGATAAACGCGACCGGATCCCGGATGTACGCGGCGTCCGCTTAGGCGTTTAACGATTTCATTGTCGGCCACATCAATTTCTAATACGCAGTCTATTTCGACGCCAGCTTCGACCATAGCCTCTGCTTGAGGAATAGTCCGCGGAAAACCGTCGAAAAGGAAACCGTTTACGCAATCATCTTGAGTAATACGCTCTTTAACCAAAGCGATAATGATTTCGTCCGTCACTAACCCACCGGATGCCATAACTTCACCGACTCTTAGGCCCAGTTCGGACTTGGCGGCAACGGCTGCGCGCAACATATCGCCAGTAGATATCTGAGGAATACCAAGCTTTTCAGTAATAAATTGCGCTTGAGTTCCTTTGCCGGCTCCTGGTGCGCCCAATAGTATCAATCTCATCTTTCGCTCCTTCAATTTAAAATTCTTTCTGTCCAGCCGCCAACTATAACCCAGATTGCTTAGCTAAATCCCAAAGCCGATCAAGTTCGGCTAGGCTCTTGTCCTTAAAGTCGGTTCCTTCGTCCTGCAATCGCTTCTCTATAAAGCGAAACCGCGCTTCAAACCTTGCGTTGCAGCCTCTGAGCGCTACCTCGGGCTCCACTTTCGCATGTCGCGCTAGATTCACCGCGGCAAATAAGACATCACCCAGCTCATGCTGGATTTCTTTCTTTATGCCCGTCTGCATCGCTTCCTCGAGCTCTGCAACCTCTTCTTTTAATTTTGCCAGAACCGGCGCAATCGTATCCCAATCGAACCCGACGCTTGCTGTTCTTTTTTGTAACTTCCTCGCTCGCTCCATAGCAGGAAGCGCCCTCGGCACGTCATCAAGCAGACTAATGCCCGCCTCGCCTATTTCTATGCCTGCCTGCCTAGATCGTTCGCGCTTTTCTTCTCGTTCGATTTCCTTAATTGCATCCCAATTTAGCAACACTTGATCGGAACTTAGCACTTTAGTTGCACCAAAACTCTCCAGCGTACCATCTGGAAAGACATGCGGGTGACGACGGAGCAGCTTCTTGGTCACCCCCGAGGCAATATCATCAAAATTGAAGCTTCCACCTTCGCTCGCTAACTGCGCATAAAACACGATCTGAAAGAGCAAATCACCTAGTTCGTCTTCTAATTCGACCATACTGCCATTCTCAATGGCATCTGCAACCTCGTAGACCTCCTCAAGAGTGTGCGGGAGTAATGTAGTGATCGATTGTTCGAGATCCCAAGGGCAGCCCTGCACTGGATCGCGCAGCCTACTCATCAGCTCGATAAGCGAATCAATATTTCTCATAAAATCACCCTCCCTATAACTTCTCGCAGCGATTAATTGGCAAGATCGAAGACCGCCATCGACTCAACGTGTGTTGTGTTGGGAAACATATCCATGACTCCCGCTGATTTAAGCTGATAACCGGCCTTGACGAGTTCGGCTGTATCGCGCGCAAGCGTTGCAGGATTGCAGGAAATATAAACAATCCTAGCTGCGCCCAACTGCGCAACTTCGTGGATGATCTCAAGCGCGCCTGAACGAGGTGGGTCCAATATTACTTTCGTGTACTTCTGCGCAGCCCAAACTTCGTCTTTGAAAGACTTGGCCAGATTCGCGGCATAGAAATTAGTGTTTGTCAGACTGTTTTTCGCCGCATTTTCTCCGCCGCGGCGAACCATCTCTTCGCTTCCTTCGACGCCGACGACAGTGCCGCTGAGCGTTGCGGCCGCGAGCGTAAAATTGCCTAAGCCGCAGAAAAGATCTAACACCGCGTCGTCTTTATTTAGCTCAAGAAGGCCTAGTGCCTTCTTAACGATCTTTCGATTGATACCGGCGTTCACTTGCGTGAAGTCCATCGGGTGAAACCCAAGCTCTAACCCAAAATCGGGCAAGAAATAGCTAAGCCTATCGGTTTCAGCGAGAGGCCAGAGCCGCTTAACGGTGTCAACGCCACCAGACTGCAGGTAAATCTCAACCGCATGCTCTTTTGCGAAGGCAATGAAAGCATCCGAATCAGCTGCGCTCAGCTCTGCCAGATGTCTTATGACTAGGGCCACAACGAGCGGCTGATTTAAATCGGGGGCACTCTCACCTACTGCGACCTCGATTTGAGGAATTTCCATTTTCCCGTCGAGTTCTGTAAATAGCGCGCGCAAAGGCAATATCAGTTTCGCAACGTCGGCTACGAGCACCTCGCAGTTATCCATCTCGGCAACGAAACTGCTGTATTTTTCTCTGAACCCGACCAGGGCCCCGCCTTTCTTTGATACAAATCGAGCAGCGAGGCGAGCCTTTCGCCTGTAATGAAAATCCGACTCTCGTAAATTGGGTAGAATCTCAACGCCAGTTAAGTCGTGTCCAAGCGCCTGCGTCATCTGCTCGAGGAGAACAGACTGCTTAAACTCTATCTGCGCAGCCGGCTCCATGTGTTGTAACGAACACCCGCCGCAAGTACCGGCGAACGCGCAGGGCGGAGTAACTCTGAGCGGTGACGCTTTTTGCACCACCTCTGTGCGCAACTCATCGTAGCTGTTGCGGCGCCGAATATAGCTAGCGGTGACTGTCTCGCCCGCAAGCGCCCCGTCTACAAACGCAACCTTGCCGTCGATATGCGCTATTCCTCTTCCTTCGTGGCTTAGCGACGTAATCTCAAGCTCGACCGGCTCGGAGGGGAGTTTCTGTTTACGAAATCTGCGTTTGCTCATAAAGTGTACTGTCTCAATTAATTAATGCTGAACCTGCCCGACTAACAAAAAGGCGAATTTGAAAAGCCCAGTGGGCGCTTGGAATGATCTCGTTAGATCAACCGCCGGTTAAGCGAAAACACCCGTGGAAAGATACCTGTCACCCCTATCACAAACGATGGCAACAATTGTCGCGTTCTCTACCTGCTGGCTGAGCGCCAACGCGGCGAAAACAGAACCACCCGATGAGACGCCGCAGAATATCCCTTCCTCGCGCGCCAACGCTCTCATCGTCTCTTCTGCATCGCTCTGCTGCACGTCAATCACGCGGTCGACTCGAGTGCGGTCAAATATTTTGGGTAAGTAAGCCTCAGGCCAGCGCCGAATACCGGGGATTTTCGAGCCTTCTTGAGGCTGCAGCCCGACGATTTGAACTGCAGCGTTTTGTTCTTTTAAAAACCTTGATACGCCCATTATTGTGCCCGTGGTGCCCATTGAGCAGACAAAGTGGGTAACTTCGCCTTCGGTATCACGCCAAATTTCTGGACCCGTGCTGTGATAATGAGCATCAGGATTATCTTGATTGGCAAATTGATCGAGCACTAGACCTCGGCCTTGCACCTCAAGTCTCTGCGCTAAATCTCGGGCGCCCTCCATACCCTCCTCAGAGGACACGAGAATGAGTTCTGCACCGTAGGCGGCCATCGCAGCCTTACGTTCGTTACTCATGTTGTCAGGCATGATAAGGATCATTTTATAACCCTTTGCAGCTGCCACCATGGCAAGCGCAATACCCGTATTGCCACTGGTTGCTTCGATGAGCGCATCACCTGGCTTGATCGCACCACGCAGCTCGGCCTGAACTAACATATTTAACGCGGGTCTGTCTTTCACTGAGCCGCCAGGATTATTACCTTCGAGCTTGACCAAAATACGGTTGGACGTCGCTCCGGGCAGCTTCCGCAAAGCAACTAGAGGCGTGTTGCCAATTAAAGATTCTATCGACTGTGAGCGCATAATTAGAGGATCCTCAAAGCTGGGTAGCAACATAAGAGCGGCAAAGAAAATACGACCTAGTTAATTTGACAGTGAATTGTTGCATGGAATGCGACTCACGCCCAATCTTGGCGGACAACTTAAAGCCACCTTAGGGCCGCGTCCTGCTCACGAAGAGACTGCGGCTATTCAGAGGCTTTGTGCCCAGGTGCTCTGCAAGCGCTCGTCTAAGGATATGTTTGGCAAACTTGGCGTTCTCAGGGGCATCGAAATCGGCCTCACGCAGCGCAATGATGGCGCTGCCAGGATAAAGAGCTTCACCGTGATGAGCATGGTTATGAGAGCCCGCCCTATTCTGCTCACTACTGCTCGCTCGACTCACGAGCGAGAAACCCCGCTGAGCATCGAATCTATAATATTCGGTCGCACTAATTTCATTCTGCAAATCGCATTCGCTTTCAAGATTTAGTCCATACCCAAGTTCGGATAAAAGACTTAGCTCGAAATGCCTGAGTACCGAGTCAATGCGCGAGATACCCTGCAACGATACCAACGTGTCCTGATAGAAACCGAACAATGCTCGATGCTCCTCGTGATCCTGAAGTAGCCTAGCGAGCAATTCGTTGACATAAAGACCGCTAAAAAGTCGCGTTGCTTCGAGCCTAAGCGCTTCATGCATAGGTTCAACGCCGGTTAACGTTTTTAAATCGCTGCGCCCGCTCAAGCTAATAAGTAGAGGCTGGAATGGTTGTAGGATAGAGCGCGAGCGCGACTTCGCACCGCGCGCACCTTTGGCTACCGCGCGCACTCTGCCATAATCGACGGTAAAAAAGTCGACAATAAAACTCGTGTTTTGAAAGGGGGTACGATGGAGCACGTAAGCAGGCTGCAGGGCAATTCTGGCATCCACTCTGATGTTTCTCCTGCTAACCGCACCGGTGCACTATTTTCTAAGCGAGTCTGCAGACTGAGCCTTAGCGGTCGCTATAACCCAAACTCTGTAAGGCTCTCTCATCGTCGGCCCAGCCTGATTTCACTTTGACCCACAGATGGAGCATGACTTTGCATTCAAAGCTAATTTCCATGTCTTCTCGCGCGGCCGTCCCTATCTGCTTTAGCCTGTCACCTTCGGCACCAACGATGATTCTCTTCTGGCCTTTTCTATCAACCAAAATAAGCCCGTGTATATGGAGAGTAGGCCCAATCTGTTCGAATTTTTCTATCTCAACAGTTACGTCATAGGGTAATTCGTCACCTAGTTGGCGAGTTACTTTCTCGCGAATCAGTTCGGAAGCGAGGAATCGTGAGCTTCGATCAGTGACCTGATCATCGGGAAACAGGAATTGGCTCTTAGGCAAATAACCTCGAATGAGACCCTCAAGTGGCTCTAGATTATGTCCTCCGAGCGCAGAAACGGGAACTATTTCTGCGAATTGCCGCTTGCTCGACAGTTCTGCGATATGCGGAAGCAGTTGCGCTTTGTCTTTAACCAGATCGATTTTATTTATAATTAGTAACACCGGCACTTCGCTGTATTTGAGCGCTTCTAGAACGCGTTCGTCTGCTTCGTTCCAGATAAACCGCTCAACAACAAAAAGAACGACATCAACGTCTTTAATGACATTATGAACGGTATCGTTCATCACTCGATTGAGCGCCTTGCCTGTGGGTGCGTGCAAACCAGGTGTGTCGACAAACAAACACTGCGCACCGTTCTCAGTACTAATACCGAGAATGCGGTGGCGAGTAGTCTGTGGCTTTCTTGAGGTGATGCTGATTTTTTGCTTGAGCATGTGATTGAGTAGCGTAGATTTGCCGACATTCGGCCGCCCTACGATCGCCACGAAACCACAGCGAGTTTCGCTGTCTTCTTCGTTAGTCTCTACGTCCTGATCACTCACTTACCTTCTCCTAATACGAGCAAAGCTCGTTCGGCGGCGGATTGTTCCGCCTCTTTCTTGCTGTCGCCGCTACCTTCGAAAGACTCTGAGAGCCCCTCTACTTGGCATTCAACGCTAAAAACCTGTTCGTGCGCGGCGCCATCAATAGCCACAACTTTATAAACGGGCAGTGCTGACTTCCTTGCCTGCAATAATTCCTGCAAGGCAGTTTTGCTGTCCTTTTCGGCAGACGCCTTGTGTCCGCTAGTCGTTACTAAGGCTGAGAGTCGCTTTACCAATTCCGTTGCTGCAGCTAATCCACCATCGAGATAGACAGCAGCGATAATTGCTTCGATAGCATCGGCTAGAATCGAGTCACGATCGCGACCACCACTTTTGGACTCTCCACTGCCAAGGCCCAGATGCTCGCCTAGACGAAGGGATCGCGCGTGAGCGGCAAGCGCCGGCTTGCTAACCATGCTGGCTCGAAGCCGGCTAAGATCGCCCTCACTAGAATGAGGCTGCTGAGTGTAAAGCATTTCTGCCACCACGAAGCCCAGCACTGAGTCTCCTAAAAACTCGAGCCGCTCATTGTGCGACGCGCTTGCGCTTCGATGGGTGAGCGCCAAGCGAAGGAGTGATTCATCTTTAAATTGGTAGCCTATCTGTGTAGTCAATCGACTCAGGCTTGCCTGCTTAGCTGAAGTCATTGTTACCGGCTCCCCTGCGACCTCGGCATTGAGTAGCGCACAGCCTACTCTGGCTGCGCGAAGAAGGCGTTGTTTTCGAATGTCGGGAAGTTCAACCCTGGGTCTTTATGCAACCAAACCGCGATCGCTTTCCCAACTATATTGTCCTCGGACACTGGCCCCCACACGCGGCTATCTGCGCTGTTCTCTCTATTATCCCCGATCATAAAATAGTGTTTCGGCGGCACTATCCAGCTTGTGCGCCCTCTCGAAGAATTAACGCTTGGTATATGCTGTGTCGAATGCGTCACGCCATTATACGTCGCTGCGTTGAGCACTCCATCGAGGGGGCCTATGCTTGTGTCGACTTTAATATTTTCAACGAATTCTTCGGGGATGACTTCGCCGTTTACCGACAGCCTTTGGTTCTCATAACGGATCGTATCACCTGGCAGACCGATAACACGCTTAATATAATATTGGTCAACGTGTGGTGGAATGAAGACCATAATCTCGCCGCGCTGAGGCTCGGCAACATCGAGTATTTTTGTGCCCAAAACAGGAAGACGCAGCCCGTAAGCGAATTTGTTGACGAGAATGAAATCGCCGACTTTAATGGTTGGGATCATCGATCCGGTCGGCACTTGATAAGGCTCGAACAAAAATGACCGTAGCATTAGCACGAACAGCAAGACTGGGAAAAAGGATTTCGCGTATTCGGTGAGCAGAGGCTCTTGCAAGAGTCGTTGCGTCTCTTGTTCGACTTGTTCAACGCTTAATTTAGGATCGTTGCTGGCACGCGCTTCAAAGGCTTCTGCAGATTTTATTCGCCCTCCCTTTACGAGCAGGCTATCAAGTATCCAGATAACCCCGCATCCTGCGACAAGACATACGAGCACGAGCGAAAAATCGATATCCATTAAAAACTTCCTTTATTTAGCTGTCGACTTTAAGCACTGCGAGGAAAGCCTCTTGCGGCACTTCGACATTGCCTACTTGCTTCATGCGCTTCTTGCCCGCTTTTTGCTTCTCGAGGAGCTTTTTCTTACGGGTAATATCACCACCATAACATTTCGCGGTCACATTTTTACGCAGCGCTTTGACTGTTTGGCGCGAGATGATTTGCCCACCGATGGCCGCCTGAATAGCCACATCGTAGAGCTGTCGCGGGATCAGTTCTTTCATTTTTTCAACGAGCGCGCGTCCTTTGCCCAACGCGTGATCCCGATGCACGATCAGCGCCAATGCATCTACCCTATCCCCGTTTATTAACACGTCGAGACGCACCAGCGATGCTTGGTCAAACCGTAAGAACTGATAGTCTAATGACGCATAGCCACGACTCACCGATTTAAGCCTATCAAAGAAGTCGAGCACAACCTCATTCATAGGCAGCTCATAGCTCAGAGAAACCTGCTTGCCAATAAACTGCATATCCCGCTGCACACCTCTTTTAAGCACACACAGCGTGATGACGCTGCCGAGATGTTCGTGAGGGACCAATATATTGGCAAGGACTATTGGCTCTCGCATTTCTTGAATGGAGGCAACAGGCGGAAGCCGCGACGGGCTATCGACTTTAACAATGTCGCCATTGTTCATCACCACTTCGTAGACAACAGTCGGCGCGGTAGTGATTAGGTCTAGGTCATACTCTCGCTCGAGCCGCTCTTGGATAATTTCCATGTGCAGCATACCCAGAAAGCCGCAACGAAAGCCAAAGCCCAGCGCATCAGAGTTTTCTGGCTCGTACTGTAACGACGAGTCGTTCAGCGTGAGCTTGGACAATGCATCACGAAACGCCTCGAAATCGTCGGAGGAAACGGGAAATAGGCCAGCATAAACTTGAGGCTGAATTCGCTTAAATCCGGCAAGCGCCTCAACCTCAGGCGTACTCGCAAGCGTGATTGTATCCCCAACCGGCGCGCCTAAAATCTCTTTGATACCGGCAACAACGAATCCTACCTCTCCCGCGCCGAGCGAAGGCAACTCGGTGCGTTTGGGGGTGAAAACGCCTACGCTGTCGACGACGTGTGATTTACCAAGAGACTTGGAGATAATCTTATCGCCTTTTTTAAGCGTTCCCGCCATCACCCTCACGAGCGACACAACGCCTAGGTAGTTATCGAACCATGAATCGATTATGAGTGCCTGTGTTTTCGCCTCGCGATCGCCGACAGGCGCCGGAATTTTTTTCACAATTTCTTCGAGAATATCCTCGATCCCTAAACCAGACTTCGCGCTCGCACAAACTGCATCTTGGGCATCGATGCCAATAATCTCTTCTATTTCAATTTTGACCCGCTCAGGCTCAGCCTGCGGCAAATCCATTTTGTTAAGCACCGGCAACACTTCCAGCCCCTGCTCAATCGCTGTGTAGCACGTGGCCACCGATTGCGCCTCAACGCCCTGCCCTGCGTCGACAACCAACAGCGCACCTTCGCACGCTGCGAGTGAACGGGAGACCTCGTAAGTGAAATCCACGTGTCCGGGGGTGTCGATGAAGTTCAGCTGATAGCGGATACCGTCGCGCGCTTTGTAATAAAGCGTCACACTCTGAGCTTTGATCGTGATGCCGCGCTCGCGCTCAATATCGAGAGTATCGAGAATCTGCTCTGCCATTTCACGCTGAGTGAGGCCGCCGCAGGTCTGAATGAAGCGATCGGCAAGCGTAGACTTGCCGTGGTCAATATGGGCAATAATTGAAAAATTACGAATATGGCTTAGGTCGGTCACAGAGTTGGCGTCGCAGAGTAAAGTTCGGTGAGGGATAACAAGGGTATCCAGAAGCCGGCAAGTCTACAGTATCTGGCGTATTCTGTCAGGAAGTTTGCGAGGAGCCATTATCGCTGAATCCCGCATGATTCGGCGCTAAAGAGGCCAGCTATAGCTCCCAGAGGGAGCCATAACTCAGTGTTGAAATGAGGTGAAATACTAAGGCTTGAGTTCGAGCGACAAGGTGGTTCCCTGCCCCTGCCGGACGATACGGATCTGCACAAAGCCGCTCGCGGGCAGCGATTCTGCAACGCTGGCAAAGTCGCTCACCGAAGGCACAGGCTGGCGATTTAGCGAGACTACCACGTCGCCTTCGCGCAGCCCTGCCTCCCTGCCCGGCCCTTCTTCGACCTGCGCGATACGCACCCCATCGATGCCCGCGACTTGCCGAGTCTCTTCGCTGAGTTCAGAGATTTTAAAACCTAAGGGATTGGCTCGTTCGGGCGCGGTATCTTCGACGACTATCGATGCTTCATTGGTCGGCGAGCTGCCTAAAACGACTGTTAGCCTGCGCTCCTCACCATCGCGAATTAGACGGACTGCAGCTTCGGTACCTGGCTGGTATTGCCCAACGTAGAATGGCAAGTCGGTGTAATATTCAATCTCATGCCCGTTAAATTCAACAATGATGTCTTCGTCCTGCACTCCTGCGTTGCCAGCTGGACTCTCATCGATTACGCCATCGACGAAGGCACCGCGCGGGCGATCCATGTCGAAAATTTCGGCCAGCGCATAATCAACCTCACGCATTCGCACTCCCAGCAAACCCCGTTCAACGGCACCTGACTCTTTTAACTGAGCGACAACATTCATCGCGACATTGCTAGGAATTGAGAAGGAGATGCCGTTAGAGCCGCCCGTACTGCTTAGTATTTGCGAATTGATTCCGACTACATCGCCTTCTAAATTGAAGAGAGGCCCTCCTGAATTGCCTTGATTTATGGCCACATCGGTTTGAATAAACGCCATGTAGTTATACGCAGAATTTCCGGGGACAGAACGCCCCTTTGCACTGACAATGCCCGCCGCTGCAGAAAATTCGAGACCGAATGGCGAGCCTATTGCTAAAACCCAGTCACCTACTCTGACCGCCTCCGAATCGCCAAACTCGACAAAAGGCAGGTCTGCGGCGTCGAGCTTAAGCAGCGCGATGTCCGAAGGCTCATCAAGACCCACCACCTCCGCGTCGAATACCCTGCGGTCATTTAGCGTTACCTGAATCTGATCCGCGCCTTCGACTACATGGTTATTGGTTATCACAAAGCCGTCTGCCGAAATTAGGAAGCCAGAGCCAACGGCCCCTCTTTGCCTAGGTGCTCGGTCTTGTCGCTGGATATCCGGAATCTCATCTGGGCGCAATCCGCGGAGTAACTCCTCCAGATTTTCGTCACTCAGTTGTGGTCGCGGCGTGACGGTTCGGCGAGCGGATATCTCAACGATTGCGCTCGCGTTGGCTTCGACAAGATCTGCAAAATTAGGGAGATCGACTGCAGCGTTAACGTGCGTCGATACAAGCGCCGGCGCCAAAAGCTGGCCAGCAATGAGCAGCGTTCCAAGCAGAGCTCCCCGCGACGTGAAGCAATGAATCAGGTGAGAGAAAGGCTTACTGCCCATGGCAATGACTCCTTAGACGTTCTTGAGCGACTAGCTCTGATTTAAGCACTGCGCTGGCAGCACCAAATGGAAATGAGTGAAGTGCGAATGACTATATAGGACTGAACGAGAGAATTTCTAGTCTGGATCCACCTCGTGTTGCACTGCCCCTGATATTTTAGCGGACGCTAAACTAAAAAACGCCTCAGAATAGAGGCGTTTCGCGGCAGGTATCCATTAGCGCTTAGGCGGGCTCTCGATAGTTTCGCTGACGAGCCTGTAAAGCGGAGAATCTTGAATATGCTCGATGCGCACTGGTTCGTCACTACTAAACGACATGCTTGCGATATAGTCACGCAGGCGCTGCTGAGCTTCGGCATCCACCTCTGTTCGTGCAGGCGCAGACGCCTCTGCAAGCATCCCCTCGCGCGCATCACCACTTACGCGCTCAGTCGATTCCATAACCATCAGGGCGGGCGCCTCATTGCCTGGCAATGAAGTCTGCAAAGCCACAACGAAAGCAACAGCCACTGAGGCGGCAACGGCAAGCTTGGTGATACCGCGTGTCCAAGGGGCAGCAAGCACAGCGCCTAACCCCGTTTGCTGCGGTTTTTCTAAATCTGACGGTTGATCATCAGAGAGCTCGTCGAGATTTGCGATTTGTTCTGCGACTCTCGCCGCAAATCCATCACTTAGCTTGTAAAGCTCAGATCCTTCGCCATGAATAACTGCTTGCGACGCATTCAGACGCGCCCATTTCGCTGCGACCTCCGAGCTTGCAGAAGACAAGACTCGTCGTAGCTCGAACTCACTCGCTTCTCCATCTAGAAGCGCCGACAGGGCTTCGTCATCGAGTAGCTCGCGGCTTGTATTACCTGTCTCGTTAGCCATTTCTTGTTCGCTCATCGCTGAGTCCTTCTCATTGGGTCCTTTACAGGGCCTTACCTTACCAACTTGTCTACATTTAGAGGTGAAGCTTAATCACTTTATCGATCGCCTCGCGCGCTCTGAATATGCGCGACCGCACAGTACCTACTGGGCAATTCATCACCTCGGTGATGTCCTCGTAGCTAAGGCCAGAAAACTCCCTCAGCGTGAACGCGGTACGTAAATCCTCTGGCAGCTCTTCAATTGCCTTCTCGACAGCCTCTTTGAGCGCCGCCGTTGCAAGGCTCCCCTCTGGCGTCTCGTGATCGCGCAATGGCGAGCCAATATCGACCAGCTCGGCCTCGCCCGCGTCGAGATCGCTCGCTGGCGGTCTCCGCCCTCTTGCGACCAAAGTGTTTTTCGCCGTATTTACCGCGATACGGTAAAGCCACGTATAAAAAGCGCTGTCGCCTCTAAACAAATGCAGTGCCCGGTAAGCCTTGATAAACGCTTCTTGGGTTACATCTTCTACTTCTTGATGATCTTTGATGAATCGAGCCACCAGCGCCGCAACGCGATTTTGGTAGCGAAGCACGAGAAAGTTAAAGGCATTTTTATCGCCCGCTCTTACTCGATCTACTAACTGCTGGTCGCTCGCATCGGCGCCACTAAAACTCATTAATCAACTCCCTACTCCGTGCACTCGAACTGCACCGAGGGGAACAAATGCATTCAGACACCAGAGTAGACAGCATCTCAGTGCAAAAGTTCTCAGTTTCTATAAAATCGCGTCAATCTTTCTTTTGTCCTGCGTCTCGCGGCTCAAGGATCACGTTCGATGGAGTTCTCGCTAATCCGCGCATTCAGCTTAGGCGTATCCATCAGGACGCACAGCGCTGCGGCGGACTTTACTTTATACTTAATTAATTCAATAAGTTGCATAAAAATGACTAGCAGCGCCAATCCCTCACAATTCGACATTCTTATTATCGGCAGCGGCGCCGCGGGGCTAACCCTCGCGCTGAGAACAGCCGACTTTGCCCGCGTCGCCGTTCTAAGCAAAGGAAAACTGAGCCAAGGTGCCACTTTTTACGCCCAAGGCGGCATCGCAGCAGTCCTCGACAGCGAAGATAGCATCGAAGCACACGTCGCCGACACACTGAACGCAGGTGTCGGGCTCTGCCATCGCGAGGTCGTCGAACAAATAGTCGAGCACAGCGCCGAAGCAGTGAGCTGGCTTGTCGATCAAGGCGTGCCATTTACCACCATTGACGGCGGCGCGATTCACTCAAACGCAGACGCGGCGCCTGCTCGCTCTCATACTCTATCTCCTACTCCGCCCAAGCTGAGCGACCTACACCTGACTAAAGAAGGCGGTCACAGCCATCGCCGCATTATCCATGCGACCGACGCTACTGGTAAAGCTGTGTTCGAGACCCTAAAAAACCGCGCACTCGCACACCCAAATATTCACCTGCTCGAAAGCTACACAGCCGTCGATCTAATCACCAAAACAGACGATACCGGCAAAAATGTCTGCGTGGGGGCCTACGTACTTAACCAATCTAACGAGGCGGTTGAACTGGTGAGCAGTAAATTCGTTGCGTTGGCCACCGGCGGGGCGAGCAAGGCTTACCTCTACACCTCAAACCCCGACGGGGCGAGCGGGGACGGCATAGCCATGGCCTGGCGCGCAGGCTGCTCGGTCGCGAATCTCGAATTCAACCAGTTTCATCCGACTTGCCTTTACCACCCGCACGCCAAATCGTTTCTCATAACCGAAGCCCTTCGCGGCGAAGGGGCGACACTCGAGCTGCCCGATGGCACACGCTTCATGCCTGACTTCGATAGTCGCGAAGAATTGGCCCCCCGAGACATCGTTGCCCGCGCCATCGATCACGAAATGAAGCGCCTCGGTTGCGACTGCGTGTATTTAAACATCACGCACAAACCCGCCGCGTTTATCAAAGAGCATTTCCCCACTATTTATAGCCGTTGCCTCGAGTTTGGCATCGACATTACCCAAGATCGCATCCCTGTCGTTCCCGCCGCGCATTACACCTGTGGTGGCGTCGTCGTGAATCAGCGCGGCATGACCGACATAACCAATCTTTACGCAATTGGCGAAACGAGTTTTACGGGTCTACATGGGGCCAATCGCATGGCCAGCAACTCCTTGCTCGAATGCTTTGTTATAGCTTTTGCCGCGGCGCAGGACATCGCGGGCAGATTCGATGCAACGCCGCTCGAAATCAATTTACCTCACTGGGATGCGAGCAGAGTGGTTGACTCCGACGACGAAATTTTAGTCTCGCACAACTGGGATGAACTGAGACGCTGTATGTGGGATTTTGTCGGCATCGTACGTAACGACGAGCGCCTTATCAGGGCACGAAAAAGGATTAACCTTCTGCACGAAGAAGTGATTGATTATTACAAGAGACACCGCGTGACAAATGACTTGCTAGAGCTACGAAATCTGGTCCTCGTCTCGAGTTTGATCATTGATAGTGCGCTTAAGCGCAAAGAGTCACGTGGCCTGCATTTCACGCTCGATTACCCTGACCTCGCGCCGGAGGCCGAAGACACTCATCTTCACCCCTGAACCCAGAAGGCCGCGCTTAGCGGCTAAAGTAAAGGTAGCGACGCAGCAGGCTCGCATCGCGTCGACTAAGGCTCCCCGGCCACAACCGTAGGACTGTTGGCCGCCCATTCTTCTCAACACTTTCGAACCGAAGAATTATCAAAAATTCGCCACAGCGCACAAGACTCGGCACTGCCTTCTCAACAATGCCGGCTACTCCACCTAGGCCCCCTGCGCCTTGCTGAGTGATGAGTAGCGACTTCGTGCGAGTTATAATTAAGCGCCTTATGCGCGAGGGATGGCGTGAGGAACAGCGGTGGAATGAGACCGCTAAACTTAGGATTATGCCCAGCGCGAAAGGCATTTTTACAATAAAGGTTAGCGGCAAGTCGAACACCGCGTAGAGAAAAACCGCGTGAGCAAACAAGATGGCAAGGGGGATTAAGGGCGAGAGCCGGACATCCACTGCGAACATCTACGCTCCCTTTGGGTCGCTCTTCTGAATATGTGCGTAGATGGCCGACCCAGCAACTAATGCTTGCCGACAAAGACGCTCTGCACCTCAGTCTAGGTGCTAGCCACCTTGTGCGCGAGGATTTGGTCAATCATTGGATGGAAGCGGGCCTCGCTGGGCTCTGCTCGCTTCATGAGCCATGCCCATAAATCCTGATCTTCCTCTGCCAAAAAATCACGATAAAGCAGTTTATCTTCGAGGCTTAGGGCCTCGAAAGCTTCGCGAGCAAAGGGCACGAGCAGCAGATCGAGTTCGAGCATGCCACGCCTGCTGTGCCAAAATATTTTGGAGGGGTAAAGATCGTATGATTCAGTCATCAGTTCCTCTGCATGGGCAGCGTGGTATGGGCGCGCAGGATAACGCCTCGCAAAAACCAAAGCCAGACAAAAGCCCAACCCAAGTCAAATTCTAAAAGGTGCCGGTTAGATCAGCCGCATCTCAAATAACGTAACCGGTATAGATAAACATGAACAGCTTGTGTGTGTAAAATACGACGACGCTCTACCTTGCACAAAGACTTTTATCTCGACCTAATCAACGCTCAAAGCCAGAGAAGCCGATCACCAATGACAGGTTCAACACAGCTTATCCAATTCGAATTCATCCGCGTATCGGGCCCCGACGCACGTACCTTCTTGCAAGGCCAAGTAACCTGCGACACAACGAAAATAACGCCAACGCAGAGCGTGTTAGGCGCGCTTTGCAACCTCAAAGGCCGCGTAATCGCAGATTTCAGAGCAGCGCAATGGGGTGAAGACATTCTCTTACGAGTTGGCGCAGGCCTCGCGGACCCCGTGCTGGCCGTGCTTAAAAAGTACGCAGTTTTCTCTAAACTGACACTAAGCAAGGAAGCGGAGTTTGGGGCCCTAGGCCTTCTTGTTACTGGCGAACCAGAAGGCACCAGCCTGCCCTCTGCCCCCCATGCGGTGATAAGCCTCAGCGAAGACGTTCTCGCTATCGACTCTGGCTGCGGTGAAGCGGGGACACGGTGTATCGAACTGTGGGGGAGCAAGACATCGATACAAAGCGATGCGGCGCTTTTGGCCACATCAATTTCGACCGAATCGGATAAGGCGATACCTGTGGCGACGGTCGCTGTTGCAAGACAAGACGAATGGATACGACTCGAAATCCTCAGTGGGGTGATTCATATCACCCCTACCCTAAGCGAAGAATACACTCCTGCTCAGCTAAACTATGATATTTCGGGCGTCGTTGATTTCAAAAAAGGCTGTTACACAGGCCAAGAAATAGTTGCTCGCATGTTCTACCGCAGCACGCCGAAAAAGCGACTTTATCCGCTCAGCGCCGACATGCAACTTGCTCCCGACGCCGAGGTAGCAGATTCGGCAAGCGAGGAGATGATTAAGCCTCTTATAGTTGCAGGCAATGCATTGCTCGCGCAGCTTGATATAGATCCTGCGTCGCGCAAGATAACGCTCGCGGGCGACCCTAGTACCGAGTTCACAGTCGAAGAGCCCGCCTATTTCGCGAAATGAAAGTCCGCAGGTCCCCTGCGGCGGACGAGCAGGATCACGTCTTGTTCCCTCCCCGTTACATTGGGCACGTCCCACGAATGCTCTGCGCGGCCTGGGATTTTCACATAACCACCTACCGCCAGTTTAAGTGCCTCTCCGTTTAGTTGGAGCGTGACCTCACCCTGCAGGACAGTGGCAAATTCATCGAACGAATGCCAGTGCAAATCGAAATGCGAACCTGCTGGAAATAACGCGTAGTAACTGATCCCGGCTGTCGATTCGTCTGTCTCAATCAGTTGCGTCCGCACGCCGACTGGGTACCCACCGCCACCCCCGGGTTTGCCCCACTTAATTGACTCGAGTGAGAAGTTGACTGTCTCGGCTGCGGCGGAATAAGAAAACAACAGAAACAAGGTAAGGATGAAGTGGGTAATTTTTACGCTCATGATCGTTCTCTACTGATTGCCTTAAAACACAGTGGGCTCACTTACTTACGCAACCTATTGATTAAAAGACAAATTTGACTTACAAACAACGAAAAGAGAGCTGTACTGACACACTAGGCGTATAGAATAGTGGATTCTGAAATTAAATTAAAACAACCTGAGCAGCAATAGAATGAAGCTAATTGTTACCTTTGACAGCGCTATAAGAACCCTCTCCGTTCGTATTGGCATTGGTCTCATCGTCGCTTCGCTGATCTTGTTTACATCATGTATCGTCGGACTATTCGAGTTTTCAGTCTTCGACTTTGCTGGTCATTCTGGAATTCGAACACTAGCCGCACTGGCCGTTCTAGGTTGCGTCACATCAGCCATCGCATCAATGGAAGATTAAAGAGAAAAATTATGTTTAAGCAATCAGACCTATTTATATTACTAGCAGTGACCATTTCTTTCGCGGTATCTGGATTTTTATGGTTTTCTGGTCAGACAGACGAGGGACTGTTCACCGCAGTCTGGGTTCCGTCCATACTCTGCTTCGGCATCTACTTTAAACTTATGGCGTCGCAAGGGAGAGGAAGATGAGTACATCATTGATTCTGGGCGTTGCCGTGGTCGTTTTTTCCTTGATGCTTGTAGGGCTTATCCTCACAGCAAGAGAAGCGTCGAAATGGGATGACCCTGCCACGTTTAAAGGCAAAGACGAGCAGAAATAACGAACCAATTATTTCCGTAGTTAACCGAGGTCTTTGCGAAGACTCCGGTTAGCTGGCTTGTCTAACAGAGATACTCTCTTTCAATATTGAGCGATGTTCCGCTGAAAAACTCGCCAGTAATACCATTTCGCCACTACCTGCTCACTACCATCTTCAGCGATTGTTGTTGTAATCGCATCCCTGCCTAATACCTCTGCGAGTTCCACAGGATCATGAACCAGTGCTGCTGTCATCTCGTAAATCTTGCCGTCGATTTTTAGTCGAATCCGAGGGTCATTCTCTACGTTCGTCCACCACTGTTTGTAGTCAGGGAAATCGCGCGCTAGCCTGGCATCTCTGGCACTGCCGCCGATATACATTTTGTCACCACGAGGCGTCGGCAATATGGTGACTGAGTAAGGAATGCCATACCACGTTTGGGTTTCTAACATGATGGTATTGCCGCGTTCTGGGTGCGCCACATCTAAAACCCAATCCCAATTGTCAATCGGCTCTTTTACAACCTCACCAGAAAGCCACAACCCAGGCAATGTCATTCTGCCGCGCTCGTTGTATTCCTGCGTTGTGTAATCCATATACTCGGGGTCGAGTCCGGTAACACGCAAAGTGAGCAGAGCACCTAGCAAAAAAAAGCTAAGAATCAAAAGTGGTTTTGCTATTTTCTTCATAGAAATTAAACACACCTATTCTAATTATGACCTTAGATCTCGAAAGATTCGCGTGCCTAAGTATTATTACTGTTGCCGCACAGATACTGGATATTAAGAGACTTTACTGACTTTATCAGCGTCAGCTGATGCTTTTTATACTTCTGAGCGAGTCCACTAGAAGCCGTAGGGCTCTATCCGTAAACGTTGCCATATTGCCTTCTCGGTTATCCGAATTTGTTCTAATAGTCACTGCGGCGTCAATAGGGCCAGACAACGCGATCACGCTAATGCCTATTGCATCACTGTAAGGTGTGCCACCCGGGCCTGCCACCCCTAATTCTGCGATACCCCATGTCGTTTCCAACTTAGCTCGGGCAGCTATCGCAAACTCAAGGGCCATTTCTTCTGTTAAGGGGCTGAGTTGCCTTGTACGCTCTCTGTTTAAATCTAGGAGTGCAAGACGTGATTTGGCGGTATAAATCACGGCACCTCCCTTAAAATAACGAGAAGCGCCAGGTACAGAAAGTAAGCTTGCCGATATCATCCCCCCAGTAGAAGACTCTGCTACCGATATAGAGTGGCTAAGATCGCACAGTAGCTTTGCGGCGCTTTGGGCATGTGGAGAAAAACGAAACATAGACATCGCCTTCGGAGAAGCTTTGATTGTTTTGGGGTCAGGAAAAAGGCCGCATTTAGGACAAGTAGAAATAGGTTCATTTTTAGGCCTAAATTAGCGCTAGCATGTTCAAACTATCACGCACAACATACCTTCCTTTGCCAACTGTCGTTGTTCTGTGTTGCAAACACACCGATTACGGAATTTGAAAGCCCGGTGTAGATCGCGAAAGTGCCAACTCCTCTGCATTCATGTCCTCTTCGATAGCATCGAACAAGGGCGTTGTTATATAACGCTCGGCGGAATCTGCGATCATACAAAGTATCACCGAGCCAGGAGCAGCATTTTCAGCCACTTTCATCGCGACAGCAAAAGAGGCGCCCCCAGAAATACCGGTCATGATACCCTCCTTTTGTGCAAGCTTTGTCGCCCATTCCAGGCCTTCAGAACCAGCCACTGGAATTAACTGATCGTAATTTTTTTTGTCTACAACTTCTTGCAAGACCAAAGGGATGAAATCAGGAGTCCAGCCCTGAATCGGATGCGGCTGCCAAGATGGGTGACTACTTGCTGGTGAACCAGACGATGTCCGCGCTTGCACAGTACCACTAGCCAAGAGAGATGCATCCGCAGGCTCACTCAGTACAATTTTTGTTTCCGGCCGCTCTTTTCGCAAAACACGAGAAACCCCTGCGATAGTTCCTCCGGATCCATATCCCGTGACGAAATAATCAAGACGCTGACCCTTAAAATCCGCGATGATTTCGGGACCTGTGGTGGCTTCATGGATGTCCGCATTAGCGGCTGATTCAAATTGTTGGGCTAAAAACCAGCCGTTCGACTCAGCTAATTCAACCGCCTTTTGATACATCCCCAACCCTTTTGCAGCCCGCGGAGTAAGGACAACTTTGGCTCCCATCATGCGCATCAACTTGCGGCGCTCAATTGAAAAGCTATCCGCCATCACAATTACCAAAGGATAACCTTTTTGCGCACAGACCATGGCCAGGCCAATGCCTGTATTGCCGCTAGTAGCTTCGACCACCGTTTGTCCAGGCTTTAAGCTTCCATTACTCTCAGCGGTTTCGATAATGTTTAGTGCTAATCTATCTTTTACAGAGCCCCCTGGGTTAAAAAATTCTGCTTTAACATAGAGAGTAACTCCGTCAGGAGCCAGATTATTTACTCTAATGCAGGGTGTATTACCAACAGCTTCGAGAACACTATCAAATAAGCGATTTTGGCCGGAGGTAGTGCGAAATCCTTGGATATTTGGCATGCAAGCTTCCTTTTACTTAAAACACTGGTTATATGTTTATAAAACCAGCGTAGGCTTACGCTGCATCCAAAGAAAAGTCAATGTCAGTGAATTAAGATAAGTTAGCTGACAAGATAGGTTTGGGCTAGCGAGTAATAAGAAAGCCCAACGCTAACATCGTCAGCACCGGGCTCTGTTGATTTCATGCATAGATACTAGTAAGAAGTTTTCTCTTTTTCTACCAACGTGCTACGTGACTCATAAAAATATTACTATCGCTACAATGTTCCATTACGCCGCCGTCAGGAGTGCCGACTCTCCGCGGCCCCATGAGGTCTAGCCGTTTAGACAAATCAACTAAGTCTTTCCCTACTAGTCGAATCGTAATTCGTGTTCCCATCTCTACATTCGGCATACTCCCATGTTTCAACTGAGAGAGCTGCATAATCGTTTCATGCTCACCATCATATTGGGCGTTAGCCCTCGAAAGCCCTTGATACGCCTCTTCGATAGTCACGCCAGCTTTTAACGTACAGAATCGTGCAGCGATTCCTGTAATTTGGTTCTTGCCATTATCGTATGGATTGCCAGTTCCAATATTATAATTGTCAAAAAACTTACGATTAGAATTGTCACAAGTTATCAATTCATTCAAATGATTTTGTGGCCCTGATTGTTGTCTTTCCCTACTGCTCGCGGCAGCCCAATGAGTTAAGTCGTCCCAATAGACTGATCTAAGAACCCAATCATCACTAAAATTTGAACCTGAAATTGGGGTTCTGTAAAAAATTCGATTAGGGTCTCCTTCAGACTTAGGTATTGCGCGCGCCACAGCAATAACATCATCGATACTATGGCCGTGACTTATTTTGCATTGCGTATTTACTAGGAGACTGCTGTTCGGCAATTCCTGCGCGAAAGACAGGCTAGGCAGGAAAGGCGTACTAACAAGAATTACTAATCCTAAAATATTTTTATACATGACGTTTTTTTCCTTAAAAATTTTGACCAATTTTTGCTAACTTCCAAATTAAGTTATCGAAAATTTTATACGCATGCTACTGTGGAAATCCCTTAGGCACCTTGTTTAAGCTACGGCGGATTTATAGCTAAAAGGTTTATGAGGCGTCGAAATGGGACGACCCCGCAACTTACAGGAATGACAATGAATGATATTAGGACGGCCTCGAGGCTTTTGCTTCTCACCTGCGTTATGCTGATAAGTCCCTTTGTATTCAGTGAAGAGTTGAAAGTAGATAATCTTCTGCTCAATGGCTTCAAAAGCAATGAACCTGACCTCCAGTGGTACGTTCAAAATGACACTGTCATGGGTGGTCGCAGCGAAGGCGGCTTTAGTATCGTAGATGAAGAGCTTCTCTTTTCTGGTGTGACTAATACCAACGGAGGTGGATTCAGCTCAATCCGCACTCAAAGGTTTATCAAAGACCTTTCTGGATACTCAGGTGTAAAACTTCGAGTAAAGGCCGATGGTCGAAAGTACACGTGGTCAATACAAACAGACGCTAGATGGCGAGGAAGACAGGTAAGTTATTGGGCGGACTTCAAGACGATTGCTGGCGAGTTAGAAGAGATTTACATTCCGTTTACAGAGTTCGCTCCTCAATTCCGTGGGTTTGAGCTTGATGGGCCGAGCCTCGACCTCAGCAACATATCGGAGTTTGCTCTTTACCAGTACGACAAGACTGACGGCGCATTCGAGCTTAAACTTTTAAGTGTTGAAGCCTACACTCAATAAACAGCAGAATCAGCCTCCCTGTAGGTAGGTCCTAGTTGGCGATTCAGAAGCTCTGCAGCTCAGTAGATACGGGGGCTGTGACGGGTGGTGTTGGGCTATTGAGGAGTGGGATTGGCTGGGGTGTTAATAGGCCTTATTAGGAACCTTCAGAGACACACACTTCCCATATCTGTCTAACACGCTACTAGTTTTTAACCCCAACGCCGGTCCTAAGCGAAAGCAACAAGCATATAAACATAGAAGATGGTGCCCCGGAGAGGATTCGAACCTCTGACCTGCCCCTTAGGAGGGGGCCGCGCTATCCAGCTGTGCCACCGGGGCTTGATCGGTGAAGTGTAGAAAAAATGCCTCGAAAATTCCCTTTACCTCTATAACTTTGCATTACGGGCGTGTCTTAGAGTGTGGTGCTTGACCGAGGATCGGAGTTTATCACAGTCTTTGTGAGATTTTCGCGGGGTTTCTTGCTCGAGCAAAAGCCACTCTTGAGTTTAGTCGCCGAACAAGCGGCCTAAGAATTGGCTTAAATAGTAACCTGAGGTTTGCCAGTAAAAGCCACGGTGTTAGACTCTGACTCGCGTCGAAATCTCGCGCTTAAACCACCCGCTAGCAGGCATCCATGACTCTCACTTGGCACACCAAACCTTTCGACGCGCTCAGCAACTCAGAGCTTTACTCCATGCTGAGGCTGCGTAGCGAAGTGTTTGTGGTTGAGCAAAACTGCGTCTACCTTGACCTCGACAACATCGATCAGAAGGCCCAACACGTTATTGCGATCAATGCAGAGCAAGAGGTGGTTTGCTGCGCTCGAATCGTCGCACCTGGCGTGAAATATGACGGCGCCTCGATCGGACGCATCGTGACAAGCCCTTCGCTTCGAGGTTCGGGCCAAGGCAAGGAGTTAGTGAGGGTTGCAATCGACGCCTGTAGCGCCCTCTTTTCGGGTAAAGCGATAACCATTTCAGCGCAACAACATCTCGAAAGATTTTATGAAGCGTTCGGCTTCGAGACGGCTTCGACGCCCTACCAAGAAGACGGAATCCCGCATATTCAGATGACACGTGCCGCGAAACGATAGCGCGAACTGATAAAAAGCAACGTCACTTGCCTATCGCATTAGCGATCGAGTGGCTCGGCTGACACTGCAACGCTCGCTGTTTGATCGAAGGCCCGGGACAGCGCTCTTGCCTCATCAAACTGCCCCAATACTGCCTCGCGGCGCTCAGGCCAACGTAGGCTCACGGCAAGCACGCAAATGAGTGATACGGCAAAACCTGGAACAATCTCGTAAAGATCGAAAATTCCGCCGACGAGGTTAGACCACACCACGACTGTAATGGCGCCGGCCAGCATGCCTGAGATTGCGCCTTGAGCCGTCATGCTGCGCATAAAGAGTGACAATAAAATAACTGGCCCAAACGCAGCACCAAAGCCTGCCCACGCATAACTCACTAAATCGAGCACGCGGCTTTCTCGATCCATCGCGATAACTAACGAGATGAGTGCCACGCCTACAACCGCAAGGCGGCTCACCATCACGAGTTCGCTGCTGCTCGCGTGCGGGCGGAGGAATGTTCTGTAAAAGTCTTCGCTAATAACCGACGAACACACAAGCAGCTGCGAATCGATAGTCGACATTATTGCCGACAAGATTGCGGCGGTGATCACGCCTGCCATCCATGGATTAAAAAGTGCCTGACTCAGGCTAATAAAAACGGTTTCGGGATTCGTAAGCGGCGCAGCCGCGAAATAGGCCATACCAGCGAAGCCCGTAGCGACGGAACCTGCGAGCATGATCACCATCCAACTCATCGCGAGGCGGCGTGCTGAGGTTAATTGGGCGGGGTCTTCGATAGCCATGAACCGCGTGAGAATATGCGGCTGGCCGGCGTAGCCAAGCCCCCAAGCTATCAGACTCAATAATCCAAGCGCACCAACATCGCCGAAAAGATCGAGGCCAGTTGGATTAATCAGGGCTACCTGATCCAGTACTTCGCGCGTGCCGCCTACTGCCGAGAACACAGCAATTGGCGTCATTACCAGTGCAGCGGCCATGAGACACGCCTGAATCGCATCGGTCCAAGCAACTGCTAAAAAGCCGCCTACAAAGGTATAAGACACGATGACTACCGCGCCAATAATCAATGCAACCCCATAATCGAGACCGAAGCTGCTTTCAAACAGAATTGCCCCGCTGACTAGCCCTGATGCGGCGTAGAAAGTGAAAAACAGCAAGATGACTGCCGCCGAGAGAATCCTCAACAGCCTGCTGTCGTCTTTGAAACGGTTCTCAAGGTAGTCGGGGAGAGTGAGGGAATTATTGGCGTGAAAACTAAACACCCGGAGCCTGCGAGCAACGAGGATCCAGTTTAGGTAGGCGCCAACGACCAGGCCGATACCAATCCAACTTTCCTGCAAACCAGATAAATAAACAGCGCCGGGCAGGCCAAGGAGAAGCCACCCGCTCATGTCTGACGCGCCTACAGAAAGCGCGGTGACCGCAGCGCCTAATTTGCGGCCACCGAGTAGATAGTCCCCGAGATCATGTGTCTGGCGATAGGCACGAATGCCTAGTAACAAAATGCCAAGCAAATAGACGACAAACGTCACTAAAAGCGGCCACTGGCTAGTCGAAGCCTGTGCTGCTGTAGGCAAAGAATCGATAATTTATCCCTTTTTTCTTATTAATCTATTTATTCGTCGCGACTCTGCACGCGGTGCTTTACCAAGAAGTCGCTTTTGAGAGGAAGACACTAACATGCTCCCTCACCCAAGTTCCAACTAGCTTTCCCTAAATACCCACAGACAGCACCCACAGAAGTTCTTCCCGTTACCTCCAGTATTTTATAAAGTAAACTATTTGTTAATTGCGCCGAAAGCGTAATCAACCGCCCATGGAAAACCTTATGACTGACCTGACCCTCTTACCTAAGACTCAAGCGCAGCTGGTGAGTCGACTGAAAAGCCGTGGGCCGCAGTCGATCAAAATACTCGCCGGGCAGCTCGAGCTGACAACGATGGGTGTGCGCCAGCATCTCACGCAGCTACAGGAAAACGGCTTTGTTAAACACGCTCAACTCAGCCATCAGACCCGAGGACGCCCGGTTACGCTGTGGAAGCTGACCGAACAGGGACACAGCTTGTTTACCGACGGGCACGCACGCATCGCCGTCGCTCTCATAACCGAAGCTGCAAAGACCTTCGGCGACGCCGGCCTGCGCCAACTCATCGACAATGACAACGCTTCAATGCTTGCGAGCTACCGAGCCGAAATCCCTGATCCCCAGCTCAGCCTGAGTGACACCTTAGAGGCGCTTTGCGCGAAACGCACAGCCGAGGGCTTTCTGGCCGAGCTGAGGCTGACCCCAACCGGCTGGTTGCTCATAGAGAATCACTGCCCTATTTTCGCCGCAGCGAGCAGTTGCTCTGCCCTTTGCGCAGCCGAATTCTCTCTTTTCGAAAAACTGCTCGAAGGTCACGCGACAATCGAGCGAGGTGACTATTTATTAGACGGCGCGAGACGCTGCGCTTATCGAATCCAACCCGTCGTTTCGCAGCAATAGAAACCTGCGCTAGGCTATCGCCCTCATTACAAAAACTAATCACGAAACCTTTGCGCAGACGCGATATACTACCCAACTATTTCAAGTGCATAGCTTCGATAGCGTCGCTTTTACTTCATTTTTAATTCATACAATCACCTAGCCTTCTGCCGCTTGTCTCTACAGAGCGAGCCGACGGTGCAGCGAGACTGGGAAAAGAGCACATCATGGCGCAAAAACATTCGAACGAACCGGTAGATGAATTCAAGCCGCGCAAGCTGTTCTCCTACCCAAAATACTGGGCAGAGTGTTTCGATACTGCGCCATATCTGCCCATGTCGCGCGCCGAAATGGATGAACTCGGCTGGGACAGCTGCGACATTATTATCGTCACCGCCGATGCGTATGTAGACCATCCGAGCTTCGGCATGGCTGTTGTCGGGCGCTTGCTCGAAGCACAGGGTTTTCGCGTAGGTATTATCGCGCAGCCAGAATGGGACAGTGCCGAACCCTTCAAGCAGCTGGGCAAGCCGAATCTATTCTTCGGCGTCACCGGCGGCAACATGGACTCGCTGATCAATCGCTATACTGCGGATCTCAGGCTCCGTAACGACGACGCCTACACACCGCATGCCGAGGCAGGCAAACGCCCCGACCGTTCGGTAATCGTCTACAGTCAGCGCTGCCGCGAAGCCTATTACGATACACCGATCGTTATTGGTGGTATCGAGGCTAGCCTCCGGCGCATCGCCCAATACGATTATTGGACCGACGCCGTGCGCCGCTCTGTGCTTATCGACTCGAACGCCGACATCCTGCTCTATGGTAATTCCGAGCGCGCACTTGTCGAGGTCGCACACGAAATCGCTAATGGCAAAGAGGTGAAAGAACTTTGGCAGATGCGCGGCGCAGCCGTGGTACTCAAAGACTTGCCAGAAGGTTGGACAGAAATAGACTCGACGCGTATCGATTGGCCTTCAAAAATCGAAAGCATCCCAAACCCGTATGACTTTCACGATCGCGAGCCAGACGCCGACGCTGCTGCGAAGGCCGAAAAAGAAACGATCGATGCGCCGGACACAACCCAGGCGATCAAAATAATTCCGATGCCTCTGCAGCGCAAAGAAAAATACGACGCCAAGACAACCTACATTCGCCTGCCCTCGTTTAGCAAAGTGGTTAACGATCCTGCCCTCTACGCGCATGCCTCGCGCGTGCTACATCAAGAAGCGAATCCCTATAATGCCAAGACTCTTGTGCAGCGTCACGACACGCTCGAGGTATGGGTTAACCCGCCGCCTATTCCTCTCGAAACAGAAGAAATGGACTGGGTATTTAGCTTCGACTATAAGCGCCGCCCTCACCCTTCGTATGGCGACGCACGAATTCCTGCCTATGACATGATTAAAACGTCGGTCAATATCATGCGTGGCTGTTTCGGTGGCTGCACGTTCTGTTCGATTACCGAACACGAAGGCCGTATTATTCAGAGCCGATCAGAGGAGTCGATCCTCAGCGAAATCGAGAAAATTCGCGACATGGTGCCAGGTTTCACAGGCACTATTTCAGACCTCGGCGGGCCTACCGCCAATATGTATAAGCTCAACTGTAAATCGCCTGCTATTCAGAAAACCTGTAAGCGGCTGTCGTGTGTTTATCCAAGTATTTGCAAACACCTCGAAACCGACCACAAGCCGACAACCCAACTCTATCGAAAAGCGCGTGCAATCCCGGGCGTTAAGCGCGTAGCGATAGCAAGCGGATTACGTTACGACCTCGCCTTAAAAGATCCCGAGTACATCGAAGAACTCGTCTCTCATCACGTTGGCGGTTATTTAAAAATTGCGCCCGAGCACAGCGAAGACAAGACACTCGCTAAGATGATGAAGCCGAGCATCTCGGCGTATGATGAATTCAAGAGACTGTTCGATAAATTCTCCAAGAAAGCCGGCAAAGAACAGTATCTGATTCCTTATTTCATCGCGGCACACCCAGGCAGCGACGACGAAGACATGCTCAATCTTAGCCTGTGGTTAAAGGAGAGGAAGTTTAAGCCAGACCAAGTACAAACCTTCTACCCTTCGCCGATGGCTCTTGCGACGGCAATGTACTATTCCGAACGTAATCCGCTCGAAAAAGTGCGCTATAAAAGCGACAAAGTGAAGGTGTCAAAAAACTTAGAACAGCGTCGTTTGCAGAAAGCATTCTTGCGCTATCACGACGAAAAAAACTGGCCAATGCTGCGAACTGCACTCACCAAACTTGGGCGCACGGATCTGATTGGCAATGAAGAGAAGCATTTGGTGCCGCATGAACAAGCCAAAGGCAGACCTATGGGTGGAGGCAAGCCAGCCCGAGGTGGCCGTGGAAAGAGCGCAGGCCAATCGGCTCGCGCCAGGCGCTAATCCTACTCTTTAGACATTTCCTCTTCGAGTTGCTCAATAGTTGCGCCTCGAGGAGGGACTTTGCGCTCTTCCCGCGTTTTGATATGCCACTCGATATTACTCAATATTCCGCGCAGAATATTCATCTCCATCACATCGATGCGGATGCGCCCGAAGAGCCGGCGCATTCTCTGCATGAGTTGGCGGGGATTGTCTGGGTCGTGAAACCTAATCGCGATCATCACCTTCTCGAGATGTGCGAAGAAACGCTCGTTTTCGTCTGCGGTAGCTCGCTCTTGATCCCAAAAATCATCTTCAGGTAATTTCACCGCGTCTTCTCGGTGACGTGCCCGCTTTGCTAGCTCATACGTAATAACCATCACCGCCGCCGACAAATTAAGCGAACTGCATTCGGGCGAGGTTGGTATCTGAACGTGGTACTGACAGAGTTGCAGCTCCTCGTTATTCAGGCCCGAATCTTCGCGACCAAATACTAGGGCAACTTTGTTGGTCTTGTGTTCTAGAAAGACCTTATCGGCGCAGCTTTCGCCGTCGAGCATGGGCCACGGCAGCTTTCTCGATCGAGCACTGGTGCCAATAATAAGGCCGCAATCGGCAACCGCCTCTTCGAGCGTGCTGACAACACGCGCGTTCTCGAGTATATCGACCGCAGAGACAGCTCGTGCGGTAGCTGCACCGCTAGGAAAATCCTCGGGATCGACGAGGATTAACTGTGTAAGCCCCATGTTTTTCATAGCCCGAGCAGTGGCGCCAATGTTGCCAGGATGCGAGGTATTAACGAGCACCACCGCTATTTGGCTTGGATCTAATGCTGGCATCCATTCGGCAGCAGAGGGCTTTTTCTCAATGTTCAAGTGGAGGATTCCTCGGGAAAATGCAGTAATTTCGTATTATAGCAGTATGCACGCTGTGATCGACTAGCCAAATAACGCGGGGATATCGATAAACAAATTCATCGCATCACCACTCTTCTGTTATCATCGCGCCATTGGAGACCCCTTATCGCAGCCTAGATTCGGCGGCTCTCTCGCTCTTTACTTTTTCTGCTTTCGCCTCGCGCGCCTATCCATCGAGTATATTTCTCGTAAATCGGCGCGAAAAACTGCGCACGCAGGGACCACCTTGGTAGAACCACGTTGATAGGACCGGTTTAATGCACCCAATGATAAATATTGCGCTGAAAGCAGCGCGTGATGCCGCCGAGGCGATAGCCCACAGCAGCGATAGACTCGATCGAATTAAAGTGATTAACGACGAGCCCGATTCATTTCTAACGTCGATGGACCTCGATTCGGATAAGACGCTGCAATACCACCTACTCAAAGCCTACCCCGATCACAGCATCGATTCACGCGCAACTGGCCTCCGTGCCGGCGCGCGTAAAGACATCGTCTGGCTTATAGACCCCCTCATTGGTAATCGTAATTTCGCGCGCGGCTACACTCAATTTGCTGTGTCGCTTGCCTGCAAAGTAGACGGCGTAATTCAACACGCAGCTGTTATCTGCCCTATGACAAACGAAGAATTTGTCGCCTCTCGTGGCGGTGGCGCACAGCTCAATTCACGACGACTCCGCGTGGGCCGTGAGACAGAGCTTGTCGCTGGCGCGCTCGTTGGGCTTAACGGCGAGGCAGACGATATTGAGACGCTGCTTGATTTGCAGCGCGCTGTCGTTGCTGCCGGCGCTCGCGTGCGGATCTCAGGCTGTACAGCCTTAGACATCGTGAGTACCGCCGCAGATCGACTTCAGGGCGGCTGGGCGCCCAACGATACGGGAGCTGGTCACTCAATCGATGCAGCCGCTTTGATACTGAAAGAGGCAGGCGGCTTAATCGGCTCTGAGCTCGCAAGCCCAGATTACTCTAGCGCTCAAGAACTCTTATTTGCCAACCCTAAAATTCTTAAGCAGATGGTTAAGCTACGTCAGGCTAAGAAATAACCGCTTTCAATAGCAATCACACAGGGTGGGCGCGCTATGTCAAACGAGTCATCGAATACTAGCCAGCACACTGAGACGCCTACCCAACAAAAACAACACAGTCTCATTGAAGGCTCGATCAAGGCCTCATTAATCCGTATGACTTTGCCGATGATCGTCGGCATGTTCATGATGTTTACATTTAGCCTTGTAGACACATTTTTCGTTAGCCTGCTTGGCACCGCCGAGCTCACGGCTATCAGCTTCACCTTCCCCGTCACCTTCACCATCATGAGCCTCGCGATCGGCCTCGGCATTGGAGCCTCTGCTGTCGTGGCCAAATACATTGGCCGAGAAGATCTCGAGCGCGCGAAGGAAAGCTCGACGGTCATCAACTACGTTGCGCTGCTTTTCGCTGCGGTGCTCATAGCAGCCTGCTGGTTTTTCATGGAGCCCCTTTTTGCCCTGATGGGCGCTGATGCAGGTCTCATTGCGCTTATTCACGACTATATGAGCATTTGGTTTCCAGGCAGCGTGTTGTTGGTCGGCTTAATGACCGCGAACAGCATCCTCCGCGCCCATGGCGACTCGAAAACGCCGAGCATTATCATGGCAGGGTCTGGACTCATTAACGCCCTCCTCGACCCTCTGTTCATCTTCGGTTACGGACCTGTCCCTGCGATGGGTATTAAAGGCGCAGCAATCGCAACCCTTGCCGCTTGGACAGTTGGCTATGGCTATCTCTTTTATCACCTCGCTATTAAACACCGGCTGATTAGCACTCGCCTTCCGAGTCGGCAAATATTGATAAGCTCATCACGTGAGATGCTAAGGATAGGACTGCCAGCTGCGGGCGCCAACATGATGACTCCACTCGCAATGGGCACGATGACAGCGATTGCAGCAGGATTTGGAACCAGTGTCGTCGCAGCCTTTGGGGTAGGTGCAAGGCTCGAGCCTATAGCGACATTGCTAATACTTGCGATGTCGTCGACTCTGCCGCCGCTTATTAGCCAAAATTATGGCGCGGGTCATTTAGACAGGATTAAAGAAGCCTATAGCATGAGCCTTCGCTTCATCATGATATGGCAGCTTGCCGTCTATCTCTTGCTAGTGCTAGCTGCACCGTGGATAGCGAGGGTCTTCACATCAGACCCAGAGGTACTCGAGACACTGCGCCTCTTTATTTGGATTCTACCGATTGGATACGGCATGCAGGGCATTATTATTCTGAGTAATTCGTCACTTAATGCCATGCATCGCCCAATGACGGCGCTCTATCTAAGCGTCGCTCGGTTCTTTGTGCTCTACGTTCCGTGCGCTTATCTAGGCAGCAGGTTTTTCGGCTTGCCAGGCTTTTTCGGCGGCGCCGTCTTTGCCAACAGCCTCATGGCGATAATCAGCTGGATAACGGTCAAGCGCGCGCTAGCTGCGGAAAAAGCCCTTCACGCTGTCTAGCAATGACGCCTTTTCTGCGGCCGGAATCTGCGACGCAGGAGGCGTAAAGTGTTGCACAGAGTCGTCTGCGACAGGCGCTAAGTCAACGTTAGGCTCAGCGTTAACCTGAGGCGCAGGATCTTCCACGAGCGAGAAACTCTTGTCCTCGACCGTCATCGGCGAAGTCTCGCCGGTCTCTTCATCCGAATAGCTTAGGCGATTGTTCGCCTCTTGGAAGGCAAGCATCTCTTTGCAGATCTGATCGTAATCCTCGGCTGTCAGTAACTCAGGGCGCTCTTTCATATTGAGCGTGAACTGCCTGTCATTCGCAGCTGATAAGTAATGCAGATTGCGCTTATTCTCTAACAGCAGGCCTTCTTCTTTGGCTATGTTATAAAGCGGCGTTCCACGTAGCGGAATATATGGAAAGAAGAAAAAGTGCTCGGGGGCGATGATTCTATTTAACTCGAGGGTCTGCCGCATATTTTCCGCGGTCTCTAATGGCGCGCCAACGATATTAAATGTCAGGCGGTTAATTCCCGCTTTTTTGCAATTCTCAGCGGCTGCGATGACCTGCTCATTCGTCATCTTGCGGCCTAACATTTTTGCGCGGAACTCTTCGTCACCACTTTCGATCCCAAACCAAATCGTATGGCATCCAGCCTCGGCAGCTGTCTTACAAAACTCCTCGTTCATCACCTCAACGCGTGAGTTGATAGAGAACGGCAACCCAAGCTGTTCTTTGTAGAGCGCAAAGAAGGCTCGCACAAATTTCAGGTTCGACAAGAACAGCTCATCCCAGAACTCGAAATAGCCAACGTTAAATTTATCCCGGAGGCGAACTAATTCGTCGACCATGTCCTGTGGGTCATATTTTCGTAGGAAGGTTTTCTTAGTTTTCCAGCCTTCGAGAATTGGCGTATTGCAGCAGTATGTACAGCGATAAGGGCAGCCACGGCCGGTCATAACTGGCAGCACTAGCTTGCCCTTCGGGCCGAAGATGGATGAATTCACATCTTTAAAGCCGTCTTCCTTTGCAAATACTTCGTAGTCTGGGAATGGCAGCGATGCGAGATCGCCTATTTGATGCGGCTCTGATTCATAAACCTCACCGTCGAGTAGCTTTTCCCACATGCCATCAGCGTGACCGTCTTTTGTGCCTTTCAAGTGCTGGACCACGTTACCTATCGCGTATTCGCCATCGCCAGTGCAAATGTAGTCAACATTAGGGTTTTCGATCGTCTGCTGCTGAGACAGCATCGCCTGATAACCACCGATGACAATAGGTAGATTAGGCAGTAGGTTTTTGAGCTCCTCGAAGTAAGGCTCCATCGGATACCAGTGCGGGCTCATTACCGAGAAGGCGATAACGTCAGCGTCATGCGCTTCTATCATTTTGGCGTAATTGGTTGGCGAGTATTTTTCTTCGTCGCGGAGAATCAAGATCGGCTCGTTGATAACATCGACCCATGGAAAGTCGCGCTTGAGATAGGCAGACATACTCGCGATAGGCATTGCGATCTCATTGCCATCCGGCGAATAGAAGGCGAACACTAAACGTAATCGCTCACGCTTCACGCTACCAAACCATCGAGATTTGGCTTGCGGGTATGGCGCACGTTCGGTGCTTATTGCGATGACGTCTGCCTTCGAATTCATAACTAGAGCAATCCTATTTTTTTGAGAAAATTTCGCAGCTTTGCCTCGTTAAAAGCAATCACTTTATTAGCGCCCGATGCCCGATCCTACGCTAGAAAATGCGAGTGAGACCAATGGCGAACCTGCATTGCTTATGATCGCCTAAAGCGGCCGCGTGCCGAGTGAGGGAAGTCACAATTGCTTACTGCTCTGTGTCGTCACTTTGCGAGGAAAGTATACCATCAAAAATGTGACAGTATCACGGCATTTGAACCACTCTATAATGACAATTGATTGTTTTATCACGCGTTATTCCCTGCAAATTCTGAGGCTATTCGCCTTTCGAGTAAAAATGATTCGCGCTAAGGGGTACGCGAAGTCGATCAAATCCAGTAAGCTGCAACCCATCAGAAAAAGTTTTAGGAACCCACTTATGGACGCACTCGAAGCCCTGACCACTCGGCGCTCAAGCCCTCGGCTCACGACACCCGCACCCTCTTCGGAACAGCTCGATGCGATCATCCAATCGGCATTACGTGCCGCCGATCATGCCCTGCTACGCCCGTCAAGATTTCTATTATTGCAGGAGCAATCGTTAACCAAGTTAGGCGAGCTTTTTGTTGCAGCTGAACTTGCCGACGGGGTCCACTTAAGCCCCGAACAACGAGAAAAAATTCTTAACAAACCTCTGCGTGCGCCGACAATACTAGTCGCGATAGCCACTCTTCAAGACCACCCCAAAGTACCGAGTATTGAGCAAGAGTATTCGACTGCAGCGGCAGTGCAGTGTATGTCGCTTGCCGCGTATGCGCAGGGGCTCGGCTCGATGTGGAGAACCGGTTCAAAGGCTTACCATGAAACCGTTAGAGAGGGTTTGGGAGTCGCTGCACATGAGAAAATTGTCGGCTTTCTTTATCTCGGCACTCCCTGCGGCCCTCTGAAGGGTTTGGTGGCACACACCTCTGAAGATCACCTTACGACATGGGGCCTCGATTAAGCGTTGCAACAGCCATTTCTGTGAAAATCGAGCACCTCATTTAGGAATAAACCCGCTATGCGTATGACAGTATTCTCAACACCTCTCCTCACACCACTCCTCAGACTGGTCTCGATAGTTGGCCTTAAATTAATCGGCTGGGAGGCCGTTGGAGACGAACAAAAAAATGGGAGGTTTGTGCTGATAGGGGCGCCACACACAAGCAACTGGGACTTTCCTTTGATGCTTATGGTGGTCCTTAAGCTTCGCTTGCGAGTCTATTGGATGGGAAAACACACCCTATTCCCTTTCGGCGCAGGGTGGCTAATGAAATACCTAGGCGGCATTCCGATCAATCGCAGCAAATCGCATAACGTTGTGAATGACACGGTCCGTCTTTATCGAGAAAATCCCGAGGTGGTTGTGTTGGTTCCGCCAGAAGGCACACGCAGCAAGGTCAAAGCTTGGAAGACCGGTTTTTATCACATAGCGCGCAACGCTGATGTGCCGATTTTAATGGGGTATGTCGATGGCGAAAACAAACAGGCAGGACTTGCTGACTTCTTTCAGCCTACCGGTGACATGGAAGCCGATCTGAACAAAATACGCGAGTTTTATGCAGACAAAAAAGGACTCGTACCGGCGAACTCTTAACCTACTATCCACGCACCGCTTACGTCACGCGCTAGCGCAGTGCAGACAGCGCATTAAATTGTCGAAAATAAACTGCGCGTAGTCATCATTGCTCACGCCGCGTAGTTTAAATTTCCACTGCTTCAAGTGCCATTGCTCAAGTTGAGCCGTCACCTGAGAAGCCAAAAGCTTCGGCGTTTTACACTGAAAAACGCCACTCGCCGTGCCTTTTTCAAACACCTCAACAAGCGACTCTTCAAAGCGCAGTTCGAGCTCGAGAGTCTGCTGCTGCTGCTCACGTGGCAGGCCTTTTACTTCCATAAAACAAAACTGATACCACGGCCTCAATAACTCGACCATGTAGATTTCGCTGAAAATTAGGGTGCGCAGAAAATCAACCGGTTCAAGGTTCGCACTGTTAAGGCCAGCGACCACTTTATCGATGCACGCGCGAAGCACTCCCTCAATAACCGACGCCAAATCCTCTTTGCTGCCAATATAGGAATACAGGCCACCCATGCTTATTTGGGCTTCGCTACTGAGATCGCGAAGGCTCATCGCCTGAAAGCCCTTCTCGGTCGTGAGGGCAAAGGTAGCGGTAAAGATTTTCTCAAGATTGACAATGGCAACGCGGGGATTTTTGATCTGCATTTTATCGCTATGCATCTCAAAAACAGTTTGCCAAAACGCCTCTCCCTCGAAGGGCCAGGCAGCGCGAAACGCCTCCATCGTAAGTGCCTGCGGCCAGCAGGGCACCTCGATAGACCGCGTTTCGGCTTGAGCTGAAAGACTATTCACAAACGATCGTTCGCTTAGAGCATTGCCTGCAGTGACGCTTTCGCTTCGGCGCTTGGCATATGGTTAATGCCGAGTACGATCTGCGCCAGTGATTTTGACTGCATATCGGCCATGTCGCTCGCGACTATCTGCTCCATTGCTGCCTTGTCTTCTGCGGTCGCTGCGTGCTGAATATTCGCTACAGCATTGGCAAGCGCTCTAACAGCCATTCCATGCGCATCGTCAGCTGCGATCGCGGCGAGTGCAGCCTTATCATCAGCTGAAGGGAAATGGTTGAGGCCAACGAGCACGCCCGCAATGGTTTTTACAGCGGCAGAATCGTCGGCAAGCGCGACTTGTGAAACCGAGGCGAAAAATGCAACAAGCGAAAGACTCGCCACTATTTGAGTGATTTTCTTCGAAATTGAGTATGACATTGAGATTTCCTCTGAATAATTAGACGTTGCAAACATATATCGGCAACGAGCAAATCTATGCCCGTGAGCGAAACCTAGTTAACTGCCTAGGAATGCCGAGTCTAACTGATAGATGATGACGGCGAAACAGCCGTCCGCTCGAATCCTATCTGGCCTTCTTTCCCTTGAAGAAAGCGCATCACTAAGAGCCTTCGGTGCTATTACGAGCCCTCAAAAACCCCTACCCCCCCCTAGAGCCAAACCGACAGAATCGAGCCGGTGCCCGCTAATGCGCACAGAGTAAGGCTAAAAAGCCTGAGCTTGCGATGCGATATCCTGTGCATTGTTTTCTTGGCCAGCCAATAGCCGACCAAGGTAGCCGGCAGCAAAGGCAAGGATACCAAGGCTTCGGCGCTGCCAAACCGATCTATAGAGGCGAGCATCAGAAGCGACATGATGCAGCTCACAATGAAGAACGCGGCAAGATTGGCCCTGATAAAGTCGTTGCCCTCATGCTGCATAACTAGCGCCATAGGCGGCCCGCCAATGGCAGAGCTGGTGCCCATAAACCCAGAGAGAAAGCCTGCGGTCACCATTGCTGGATTACTCGGACGAATCACGATACTACTTAAACTTAACCCCACAGCGACCAAAACCGAGAGGCCAAGCCACAGCGCAAGCGCGTCATGGGAGATCCATAGCAGCAAAAAACCACCCGCGATCGTCCCCGGAATACGCCCTATAATCGCGTATTGAAGGCCTTTAAGAGAGACCGCTTTGCGGTGATGGTAGGTATTGGCGAGGGACAGCGTGAGTGCACACACAGTCACAGGACCAGGCACATAGAGCGGATCGATAATAAATAGCAATGGCGCAGATATAATAGCGAGACCGAAGCCAATGCTGCTCTGCACGTAGGACCCAATAACGATAACTACTGCTGCGAGTGCGAGTTCCATCCCTGCCTGCCCCTCTAAGTTTCACTAGCGAAGCGGCCTTCGAGTCCGAATCACACGTTTTTCATTTGTCCTAATACGCTTATGATACGCAGTGGCAAGCCAACTCGCTAGCCTCTGCGCGTTGCTGCCTAAGTTGGCCGCGCTTATTGAGACAAATACGCGCCTCGTTTATCATAGGGCGCCCAAGCGTTGGGCCACATGGCGCCAACTCTCGCCCTCTAAAAAACTGAACACTACGGACAACCCTCATGCAGCTACTCGACGGCAATCTTTGCTCTGAACAAATTCGCCAAGAAATTACGCAGAAGGTTGACGCACTAAAGGCCGATGGTCAGCGGGCGCCACACCTCGCCGCAGTGCTCGTCGGCAACGACGGCGCCTCAGAAAATTACGTCGCCTTTAAGGTGAAAGACTGCGCCCAGGTAGGCTTCGAGTCGACGACTATTAGGCTACCCGATACGGTGTCCGAAGAAGACCTGCTCGCCAAGGTCGCCGAACTCAATGCAGACGACGGCATAGACGGTTTTATTGTTCAGTTGCCCCTACCGAAACACATAGACGAGAACAAAATTATCCTTGCTATCGATGCTAAGAAAGACGTCGATGGATTTAGTCCGGTCAGCGTCGGCAAGCTAAACCTTGGACTACCGACCTACATCTCGGCAACGCCAAACGGCATTATGGAATTACTGGCGCGCTATAAAATCGAAACAGAAGGTAAACACTGTGTGGTGTTAGGCCGCAGCAATATCGTTGGCACACCGATGGCTGTGCTCATGTCGCGCAATACGAATCCAGGCAACGCGACGGTGACCATCGCTCATAGTCGAACCAAAAATCTAAAAGAGCTCTGCCTCAGCGCCGACATTCTCATTGTTGCAATCGGCAAAACCGAATTTGTCACTGCGGACATGGTGAAACAAGGCGCAGTTGTGATCGACGTAGGCCAAACTCGCGTGCCCGATGACACGAAGAAGAACGGCTTTAGAAATGTTGGCGATGTCGACTTCGACAAGGTAAAAGACAAGTGTTCGTATATAACCTACGTGACAGGAGGCGTCGGCCCGATGACGCGCGCGTCGCTATTGCAAAACACATTAAAGGCGCATCAAGCCCGCTAAACCGAACCCAGATAGCTAACCGATACATCACTTTCAGAGAAATAATCATGTTTCAGTCTCTCAGTGCCCTACCCGCAGATCCTATTCTCCGCCTAGTCGCCGAATATCGCGCAGACACGAACCCAAACAAAATCGATTTAGGCATCGGCATTTACAAAGACGAGAATGGCGATACACCTGTCATGACCGCGGTCAAAAAAGCTGAGCAGCACATACTCACGACACAGATGAGTAAGAAATACGTAGGCCCAACTGGTTCTCCCGAATACAACGAGGCGGTCGCCGAACTTCTTTTCGGAAAAACATTAAACACAAGCCTTGGTAAGCGCCGAGTCACCGTACAGGCGCCCGGAGGGTGCGGCGGACTAAGACTAGCCGCGGAATTTTTAAAGCAGGCGAACGCCAATGCAACCGTGTGGGTGAGTGATCCGACGTGGGCAAACCATATTCCGCTAATGACTACCGCCGGCCTCAAAATTAGCAAATACCCTTACTACGACTACACCACGCACAGCGTCCGTTTTGATGAAATGCTCGACTGCCTCAAAACCGTGCCTAAGGGTGACATCGTTCTGCTCCACGGCTGCTGTCATAACCCCTGCGGCGCCGACCTCACTCTTGCTCAGTGGCAGGCGGTGCGCGACGTAGCCCTCGTACAGGGCTTCACTGTCTTTATTGACCTCGCCTATCAGGGCCTCGGCGATGGCCTCGAAGAGGACATGGTCGGCACACGCCTCATGGCTGAATCCTTGCCAGAACTCGTCTTGGTAAGCTCGTGCTCAAAGAACTTTGGTCTCTACCGCGAGCGCACGGGCGCCATGACGTTGATTTGCGAAACCGACACGCAGACAGCGACTGCAACAACCTTAATCGCCGCCTCAGCGCGCGCCATGTACTCGATGCCACCCGATCACGGCGCCGAAGTCGTGCAGCTTATTCTCAACAACCCTGTCCTTCGCAGCGAGTGGGATGCTGAGCTCACAGGGATGCGCGATCGCATCAATGGTTTACGCGCAAAGCTGGTAGAACAAACGCGCAAAGCCGGCATCGACCGCGACTTTGGTTTTATTCAGAACGAGAAGGGGATGTTTTCTTTCTTAGGAGTCAATGTCGAGCAAGTACAGACGCTCGTGCGCGATTACAGCATCTATCTTGTCGACTCGAGCCGCATCAATGTCGCTGGAATAAACGACGACAATGTTGAATACCTAGCCGACAGCCTCGCAGCTGTAATTAAAGGCTAGTTCGACATTGATTGCACAGGTCATTAAAAAAGGCCTGTGCAATCGCTTCGCCTCGCGCGATTACTTCCGCGTTTTTAGCGCTGGGGCAACGCTTGCCGCAAACTCTCTGAGCAGCGACTCAGTCGTCTCCCAATCGATACACGCATCGGTAATCGATACACCCGGTTTTAAGTCGGTCAGATCATCAGGTATCGGCTGATTGCCCGCCTCGAGATTACTCTCGAGCATCACCCCAATTATCGACTTATTGCCTTCGGCAATCTGCTCAGCAATATCGCGCAGCACCGGTATCTGGTTTTGCGGATCCTTGCGAGAATTGCCGTGACTGCAGTCGATCATGAGATTATCAACCAACCCCGCCTTTTGTAGCTCGGTCTCGCAAGCCGCGACACTTTCGCGATCGTAATTAGGCTCTTTTCCTCCGCGCAGAATCACGTGGCAGTGAGGGTTACCGTCTGTGCGGAAATGCGCCACCTTGCCTTCGTCGGTAACACTGATAAAACTGTTATTAGCCGCCGCCGATCGGATCGCGTTGACTGCGACCGTGAGGCTGCCATCAATATTGTTCTTAAAACCTACTGCCGAAGAAATGCCGCTTGCAAGTTTACGGTGTGTCGGAGACTCCGTAGTGCGCGCGCCGACAGCTGTCCACGTAACGAGGTCTTGTAAATACTGCGGGGTGATCAGGTCTAGCGCTTCGATACCGATCGGTAAGCCAATGTCTGCGATGTCGAGCATAAGTCTGCGGCCGATTTTCAAGCCGTGATCGATACGATGGCTGCCGTCCAGATGTGGATCATAGATCAGCCCTTCCCAGCCAACCGAGGTGCGCGGCTTCTCAAAATAGACGCGCATGACAATGAGTAGACTGCCTGCCAATTCGTCGGCGATCGGCTTGAGCTTGCGCGCATAGGCCAGCGCCTCTTCAGGATTATGTATCGAGCACGGCCCGACCACCACGATGAGACGCGGATCTTCACGATCCAATACGGCCTTCACAGCGCGATGCCCCGCAAGCACGGTCTCAAGCGCAGCACCCTCGAGTACCAGCTCTGCCTTGAGCTGCTGAGGCGTCACAAGCTCCTCGTGTCGAATGATGTGCAAGTCGTCTATTTCCTTAACGCGTTCAACCATGTTGGTATTCTCAATTTTTCGGAGAGGCGCAATTATGCGCGAACTCAACGGCGAACTCAAAGAGGCTAAGAATCAAAGTCTATCTTCCTCGGAGGCGGATACACTCCCCCTCGGCCAGTGTTTACAGTTGGCGGCGCATTCTGTACCTTTGCGCTGCTCGAATTCGGCATGTTCAGTGTCGACATCGCGGCGCTAATCTAACTGTCCTTAGCGGACAGAAAAGCCACCTAGACAGGAACCTTAGAATGCCTAAAGCCAGCGAACTGAAACGCGGAATGATCGTCGACATTGAAGGCATTCCCCATGTCGTTAGGCAATTCGAAAGCAAAAGCCCTTCCTCCCGCGGTGCAACCACGCTCTATAAAGTGCGCTTTAACAATCTCAAGACACGCCAAAAGCTCGACCTGTCACTGAAAGGTGATGACCATTTAAAAGAGGCCGACTGTCAGCGCGTCCGTGTTCAGTATTCTTACAAAGACGGCGAAAGTTTTGTTTTTATGAATCTTGAAGACTACAGCCAATACACGGTCGATGCCGATTCACTCGAAGGTCAGAGCGAGTATTTAGTCGAACAGCAAGAAGACATCGTCGCGCTATTAATGGATGGTTTGCTATTAGGTATCGAATTACCGCAGTCGGTAAACCTGGTAGTAGAGGACACCCCTCCGGCTGTAACAGGCTCGTCTGCCACCAATCGCAGCAAGACTGCGCGGCTGTCGACGGGGCTCGAGGTTCAGGTGCCCGAATACCTGTCAGTGGGCGAGACGATTAAGGTAAACACCGTCACTGGCAAATTCATGTCGCGTGCCTAAACGCTGTCACCCGCTGGCGCGCCGCAGCGCCAGCAGACTGCGAATACGCTCTCAACCAGCTCATGGCAATCGCCACACTCCCAGTCGTCACTGTGTACCGGCGCGCTGCGAATTTCTTTAATCAGGGCCTCTGCCGCGGCCGAATTACCCTCGCTTACCCACACCTCAGGCAACGATTCCAATACTGGTATTTCGCCGGTCGCACCAAACAGCGTCTCGTTACGCAACTGGGCGGCGATGCCATGCTGGTCTAACACATTGCGAATGTGCCATGCCTCAGCCGGGGTGTCCCCGATGTAAACCCGCCGAGTAAAGCGCGATGCCATTAGCGGTAAACCTCGCGCCAACGTAGGCCCGCCGCAAACAAAATCCCAACATAGAGCGCTATGCCACCGCAGACTAAAATCGCCATTTGGAGAATCTGTTCGCCAACACTCCAGCTCAGCCATTGAGCCCATTCCCCTGCCCTAAAATAGAGAAACAGCCCCATGCAAGTATTCGCGAGCAACAGCCGCAGCCCCCAAACTCCCCAGCCGCCGACGAAGCTAAACGCGCCCTCTCTAATTAGTCCGCGTAAGAGCAGCCCGGCATTCAAGCAGGCGGCAATACTCGTGGCTGTTGCCAAACCTACATGGCCATAGCCCTGCCAATAAAAAACGACGTTGAGCACCATGTTCACCGCCATTGCGATCACACCAATACGCACGGGCGTTCGCGTGTCTTGTCGTGCATAAAAGCCCGGCGCGAAAATTTTGACTGACATAAAACCAAGCAGCCCCAAAGCATAAGCCTGGAGGCTAGCCGATGCTTGTTGCACATCGACTACAGTAAAGTTTTCATTAAAAAACAGCGTAATAAGCAAAGGTTTTGCGAGTAAAACCAAGGCTAGCGTTGCAGGCAATGCAACAAGGAAAACAAGCCGCAGCGCCCAATCGATAGTGTTACTAAACTGCTCTGGAGACTTGTCAGCGTGGGAGCGTGAAAGGCTTGGTAGCACCACAATCGCGAGAGCGACACCGAATATACCGAGTGGTAACTCCATCAAGCGGTCCGAAAAATACAACCACGAGACGCTGCCTGTAACCAGCAGCGACGCAATAAATGAGTCGAGCAACAAATTGATCTGATTGACCGATACACCAAAAAGCGCAGGTAGCATCAGTTTTTTGATCCGCGCAACACCCTCGTGACCCGGGCTATACTTGGGGACCGGCAAAAGGCGTATCTGCAGCAAAAACGGCAACTGAAATAGGAGCTGCGCGATGCCTGCGATGAGCACGCCCCACGCGAGCGCCAGTTCTGGCGTATGCAGGTAAGGTGCGAGCAAAAAGGCACTGCCAATCAAGCAAATATTGAGAAGCGCAGGCGTTACTGCGGGCGCCGCGAAGCGCCCGTAACTATTGAGTACCGCACCGCAAAGGGCGGTTAGCGAAATCAGCAAAAGGTAGGGAAAGGTTATTCGCAGCATCTCCACAAACAGGTCGAACTTCGCAGGGTTGTCTGTAAATCCGTAGGCAATTGGTACAGCGATGAGGGGCGCAGCAACCATGACCACAACACTAATCACCGTCAGCAGCCCACCCAGGCTCGCAGCGACCGCCGCGATTAGCTCACGGACATCATCGTGACTCCTTAGGCTGCGGTATTCGGAGAGCACCGGCACAAAGGCCTGATTGAACGCGCCCTCGGCAAAAAGTCTGCGTAGGAAATTGGGGATTTTATTGGCGAGGAAAAAGACATCTGAGGCATCACTTGCACCAAACAAGCGCGCGATAACGACATCACGCGCCAGACCGAGAAAGCGCGAGACGAGAGTCATCGACCCGGTGATGCCGCTTGCTCCGAGAAGGCTTGGCTCCTTATCCGGAGGCCTTTCGACATTGCCCTGCTGCGGGGAGGCCTGTTCTTGGTTGTGTGTCATGTGTCGGTATTTTCTCTGGGCAGACGCCATCTGCGGTCCGCTGCGAGGACATTGGGCTGAGCTTGCCAAGCTTATCGGATCGAGTTGGTGATAACTACAGCGATTTCGTGACGATTCAAAAGCCTAAATGGGCGCAACTCTGCCTCAAATCGCAAGCGGCGCGGCCGGCGCACCGCGAGCAATGCTTGACAATAAGCCCCCTAGGCGGCATAGTGTCGCGCTCTTAAATTAGGGCGTCGTTCAACCAAATCGACCCTAAGGTTAGGCGCTAATTGCGAGCTTATTTTGGCTACGCTTGGAAAGTGTCCCGACAGAAACCAGACACAAAAAACTCGCTACATAAATATTTTCTGAAGTTAAAACAGATACTTGAAAAACCAAGGAGTCACAATTGGCTAATTCAGCACAAGCCCGTAAGCGCGCTAAGCAAAGCGAAGTCCGTCGCCGTCACAACGCGTCATTCCGTTCAATGGTTCGTACTTACATTAAGAAAGTCGACGCAGCCATCATCGGAGGCGACCACGCAGCAGCAACAACCGCTTACAACACGGCAGTGCCTGTACTCGATCGCATGGCCGACCGTGGCATCATCCATAAGAACAAGGCCGCTCGCCACAAGAGCCGTCTGAATACTGCTATTAAGGCGCTTCAAGCCTAATAACGTCACAGCCCTGTATAAGGGCCTCGTGGTTAAGGCAGTAAAAACGAAGAAGCCGGCGCGAAGCCGGCTTTTTTGTTGTCTCGATTTTTATCCTGACGTACCCGCAGCGGAGTGTTCAGGTTAGTTGCCGCGGCCGGTACTGACCGCCGTGAACGCTAAGTTTCGGAGAGAATCAGGTTATCACGATGAATAATTTCATCGTCTCCTGCATACCCCAACAGCTCGACAATCCTCTCGCTGCTCTTCCCCATCAGTCTTTCGACCTCGGCGGCGCTGTAGTTGCTGAGACCGCGCGCCACTTCCCGGCCTTCTCCATCTAAACAAACGATCACTTCACCGCGATTAAAGGCACCAGCCACCCCGACGATTCCCACGGCGAGAAGGCTTTTGCCCGCCTCCTTGAGAACACGCACAGCACCTGCATCGAGAACGACCTCTCCCTGCGTACTTAGCTGACTTGCCAACCATTGCTTACGTGCGCCCACAGGCTCACTGTCGGCTTCCAGAAGCGTTCCTAAATCTTCGCCGCGACTTAGTCTGCCTAAAATCTCGGCTTCGCGGCCATTAGCGATAATGGTGTTAGTGCCCGAACGTGCCGCGAGCCGCGCCGCAGAGAGCTTAGTGCGCATTCCTCCGCGCCCCAGGCTGCCGCCGCCGCCTGCCATCGCCGTAAGACTTGGATCGAGTGCAGAGCCAACAGAGATAAGCTGGGCACTTTTGTCGAATCGAGGATCGGCGCTATAGAGGCCGTCCTGATCTGTTAGCAAGACCATGGTATCGGCATTAATAAGATTCGCCACCAAGCCTGCGAGTGTGTCGTTGTCGCCTAGGCAAATTTCGGCGGTCGCTACCGTGTCGTTTTCGTTGACGACAGGCACCACACCCAGATCAAGCAGGGTGGTTAGCGTCGAGCGTGCATTGAGATACCGCGTGCGGTCTGAGAGGTCTTCGTGGGTAAGTAAAATCTGCGCCGCACGCACGTCATGACGGTTGAAACAGCTTTCGTAGGCCTGAATCAATCCCATCTGACCTACTGCGGCGGCCGCCTGCTGCAAATTGACCTGTGTTGGTCGTTTGCTAAGACCAAGGCGCGAAACACCTTCTGCGACCGCGCCTGAGGACACCAGTACCACCTGAATACCCTGCGCTCGCATAGCCACGAGCTGCTCGGCCCAGGTTTCAATCGCTGCGAGATCTAGCCCGCGCCCGTCGTTTGTTACCAAGGAGCTGCCAACTTTTACGACCCAACGTTTCGCCTGGCGTATCTTGTCTCTCATTAAAGGTCTCTCTTCGCCGCAGCCAAGGTCACTATCAGGCGCTCATAAAACAGCCTGCTAGTCTTCGTCATCCCAATCGTCCCAGTCGTCATCGAAATCATCTAAATCAGCATCGGCTTGCTCGCGCAACGCACGTCGTGCCGCTTTGCTACTTTCGATGGTACGGCGAATTTCGAATGCCATTTCGGCCTCGAGTGCCTGCTGCGCCTCGGCATACTCTTCATCGTTAAGCAGCTTTTCTCGATGCAGGATTATTTCATCCATCAGTGCATTACACAGCTCATCGCAGCCATGGCCATTAATGCCGGAAATCTCGTAAATCTTCCCTTCCCAGCTTAGCGCCTCGCGTATTCTCGTCTTTATCTCTGCCAGAGCTTCAGGCTCGATAATGTCGATTTTATTCAGTACCAGCCAACGGTCTTTCGCCGCGAGCGTTGGGCTAAACTTAGCGAGCTCGGCCGCAATTTTTACCGCAGTCTCCACGGGGTCTTCCTGATCCATCGGCAGCACATCAACGAGATGCAGCAGCAGGCGCGTGCGCGAGAGATGCTTAAGGAATCTAAAGCCTAGCCCTGCTCCTTCGGAGGCACCTTCTATTAAGCCAGGTATATCGGCCATCACGAAGCTACGCTCCATACCCAGACTCACGACGCCGAGATTGGGTACAAGCGTCGTAAACGGATAATTGGCGACCTTCGGCGTTGCTGCGGAGACCGCTCGAATCAGCGTCGACTTACCCGCGTTGGGCAGCCCTAAAAGTCCGACATCGGCAACAAGACGCAGCTGCAGCTGCAGCTTACGCACCTCACCAGGCGTACCCTTGGTCGTTTTGCGTGGCGCGCGGTTCGTGCTCGACTTGAATCGTGTGTTGCCCAAACCGTGAAAGCCGCCCTTCGCAACCATAACCGGCTCATCTGCAAGCTTAAGATCAGCAATAAGCTCTTCGGTATCAACATCGATAACAGTCGTGCCGACAGGCACTTTCACAATGAGGTCATCGCCGCCGCGACCTGTGCAGTTGCGGCTCTGACCAGCTTGGCCAGCCTGCGCGCGGTAACGAGGCTGAAAACGGAAGTCGACAAGCGTATTCAAACTTGCGTCTGCCTGCAGAAACACGCTGCCACCGTGGCCGCCATCGCCACCGTCGGGCCCGCCCCGCTCTATATATTTTTCGCGCCTAAAACTCAGCGCGCCACTGCCGCCGCGTCCAGCCTCAGCTACGATTTCTGCTTCATCTACGAATTTCATTTTTTCGCCCGATACAAAAAAGCCCCGTCCGGTGACGAGGCTCTTTAGGTTATCTCGCTTAGTCCGCTAGGACTGCGAAATCTTAAACCGCTTCGATAGTAACGAATTTGCGGTTATGTGGTCCTTTCACTATGAACTTGACCACGCCGTCAGCCTTCGCAAAAAGTGTGTGGTCTTTCCCACAACCTACGTTCTCTCCTGGATGGAAACGTGTACCGCGCTGACGCACGATAATGTTACCAGCACGGGCTGCTTGGCCGCCGAAGAGCTTCACGCCGAGGCGTTTGGATATGGAATCGCGGCCGTTATTAGTACTACCGCCTGCTTTCTTATGCGCCATGACTTAACTCCTACTTAACCTTTAATACCAGTGATCTTCACTTCCGTGAACCACTGCCTGTGTCCCTGCTGCTTGCGGAAATGCTTGCGGCGGTTGAACTTGATGATCTGAACTTTCTTCGCACGGCCTTGCGCGAGAACCTCAGCAGTAACCTGACCGCCTTCGACATAGGGTGCGCCAATCTTTACAGATTCGCCTTCGCCTACCATCAGAACCTTGTCGAACTGAATGACTTCGCCTGTGGCGACTTCCAGTTTTTCAAGCTTCAGCGTTTCGCCTTCCTTGACCCTGTGCTGCTTTCCGCCACTAACTATTACCGCGTACATATTACTCTCCGAAACCGCTACGAATGGACATTGGACCCATTCCATATAGGGGCGGGGATTTTACGGAAATGTGCGGGTGTAGGCAAGAGGTAAACGCGCGAAAAGCGCTTACTTCGCAAAAAAACCTCAGATCCAACAATGGCGCGGGTTTTGCGACCCCCACACAGACCACCGAAACTTGACAGGAACCGGCCCTCTCCCTAGCATGCAGCGCTCGAATTGAGGTCTAGGAACCCGAGAACTCGCATGTATCAAGCCATACGCAATGCAGTAAATGACGACATGGACGCGGTCGACCACTATATCGTCGAACAGCTTCATTCGCAGGTTCCACTGGTCGAAAATATTGGCCATTACATCGTTGATGCAGGCGGCAAGCGCCTTCGCCCCATTTTGGTGTTGCTGGCCGCACGTTGCTGCGGCTCCGAGACCCCTGCACCTATTGCTCTCGCCTCTGTTATCGAATTTATTCATACAGCGACCTTACTCCACGACGACGTAGTCGATATGTCGTCACTGCGGCGCGGCAGACCCACGGTTAACGCCGAGTGGAACAATCCTTCGAGCGTCTTGGTGGGCGACTTCATCTATTCCCGCGCCTTCCAGCTACTCGTCAGTATCGGCGATATGCGCATAATGGAAATTATGGCAGACACAACGAACAAAATCGCCGAAGGCGAAGTCCTTCAGCTGATAAATAAACACAACCCTGCGTCGACCGAGCAAAGCTATATGCAGGTCATCCATAACAAGACTGCAATTTTGTTCGAAGCGGCTGCTCACTGTGGTGCTATTTTGGCGAACGCCGATGCCGCGACACAGGATGCGCTGAGACTTTTTGGCCTGCATATAGGCACCGCCTTTCAGCTTATCGACGACGCACTCGACTATGACGGCGATGCGGTAAGCCTCGGCAAAAATGTCGGCGACGATCTCGCCGAGGGCAAGCCAACATTGCCTCTTATCCACGCCATGACCCAATGCAGCGAATCCGAAACCAAGGTCATCCGCGAGTGTCTGAGCAATAAGACTCCCCTCCTCCCCGATACGCTCGCGCAAGTGATCAGCATAATTCGCGAATCCGGGTCTTTAGAGTACACGCGTGCGAAAGCACAAGAACAAGCCACCCTCGCACTCAGCAAGCTCAGCCTGCTGCCTCCTTCTGTATACCGTGACGCCCTGTATACCCTTGCAGAATTCTCTGTCGCTCGTAACGTTTAGTCAGCAGAAAGCCGGTCGTAAAGCCTTAACAACAGACGCGCCGAGTCGTCATTCCGTGTGCGCTGCGCCCCCTAGCCCATGCCCATCGATCATGTTATAAACGCCCGATGTCTCGCGTACTGAGACGCCGAGTTACTTGACGCCTAAACTTCTGCGACGCGCAGTATACGGAGAACATTCTTTTGATCGATTTAGCGAACCGTCCCCTACCAGAACCAATTATGGAAACTATCGAAAATGTTCGAGAGTTTGAAAAGACGCCTCTCTATGAGCAGTTTCCATTTACGAACAGCTACGAATTATTGATGAATGCCGCGCAACAATTCGGCGACGGCCATGCGCTAGAATTCTTACTCCAAGGGCTCCCTGAAGAGAAAGAGCAATCGACAACGTATCGGGAGCTAGGCGAACAGGTTACTCGCACAGCCAATTTACTCTATTCGCTTGGCATCAACACTGCCGACTCTGTCTCGATCATTTTACCCGTGCTGCCACAAACTCATTTTGCAATTTGGGGCGCTCAGGCCGCAGGCATTTCTAATCCGATAAACCCAATGCTCGAAGCAGAGCACATGGCTGAAATAATCTCGGCAGCAAACTCAAAAGTGATTATTTGTCTCGGCAAATCACCCGCAACCGACATTTGGGAAAAAGCGATCGCCGCAGCGGCACTAACCGATTCGGTCACAACTATTATCGCAGTCAATGCGGCAGGCATGTGCGATCCGTCGGCGACGTTGCCCGAAGGCTCAACGCTTACCCTCCACGATTTCGACAATGCTATCGCTGCGATGAGCGCCGAAAAATTGGATTCCGGACGCGACTTTGAAGCGAGCGAAATTGCGGCTTACTTCCATACTGGCGGCACGACAGGCCGCCCGAAGCTCGCTCAATTAACACATGGAAACATGGCATTCGTCGGCCAGTTGATGCAAGTTTATACCGCTCATATGGAACACCACACCGTACTTTGCGGCCTCCCGCTTTTCCATATCTACGGTTGTATTATTCAGGGTATCGCCTCGTTCGCTGTGGGCTATCGTATATTTTTGATGACTCCCTCTGGTTTCCGCTCGCCAACCGCGATGCCGAATATTTGGAAGTTAATCGAACGCTTCAAGGTCAAACAAATTTCCGCCGTGCCGACTGTTCTAATGGCTCTATCGGAAATTCCAGTGGGCGATGCAGATATATCGAGCCTTACCAACTTAAATTCTGGCGCAGCCCCACTCTCGCGCCCATTCGAACTCAGCTTCGAAGAACGATTTAATGTCGAAATTGGCAACGGCTATGGCATGACAGAGACAACATCAGTCATCAGTCGAGCGCCCATTGATCAGCCTCCTGGAAGCGTGGGTATGCGTACACCCTATGGCGGCATACGTATAGTCCAGCTCGACGGCGCAACCGTTACTAAAAATTGTGAAATAGGTGATAGCGGAGCGATTTTGGTCAAGGGACCACAGGTTTTCGCTGGCTACAAAGTAGAGGCCGACAATAGAAATGCGTGGGTCGAAGATGGCTGGTTTAACACAGGTGACCTCGGCTATTTAGACGAAAACGATTGCTTATTCCTGTCGGGCCGCGCGAAAGACCTCATAATAAGAAGCGGGCATAACATCGACCCAGAACTAATCGAAGAACCGATCAACTCACATCCCGACGTCGTCACCTCGGTGGCTATCGGCTTGCCCGATGCTTACACCGGAGAGCTGCCTATGGCTTATGTCGTGCTCACCCAAGGGAGTTCGCTTACTGAGCAGGAACTCATCGATTACGCCGCCGGACTCATCTCAGAGCGCGCAGCAATTCCGAAGCGCATCGACTTCTTACAAGAAATGCCGCTAACTGCGGTTGGCAAGATTTTCAGGCCCGCTCTGCGACAAAAGATAGGCGAAGAGGTTGTTGCTGGACTACTCGCAGGCGCTAACATAGCCGCCGAGATAAGCAGCGAAAACGAAAAGAAACGCGGTCTAGTAATCAAAGTTGTCGCCCACGACAAATCCCAAATCGAGGCGATCAACGATCTCGTGAAAAGCTATATTTTCTCGACCGACGTCAGCTAGCCAAAACGCTTAGTGGGCAAAAATGATGCGAAGGCCTCCTCCAGCGCCTTCGGCATCGCCGCTCTCGCGCTCTAACACTCTGAGGCGAGAGTTGCTCGGCCGGTAAATCTCCTCGTTCAGCAGCACTAACTCTTCTGCCTCGCGGCTCAATTTCCTGGCTGCGACGAGATCGCCCTGTTCAGAATAAATTCGTCCTAGCGCCACATAGAAATCAGGTTCTTCTTCTTTTAGCGCGAGCGCGCGCTCAAACGCTTTCCGTGCAAGCGCGAGATCGCCCTCTCCGTAAGCAACATGGCCCTGTGCGTAATGATAGTAAGGATTCATCGCATTAAACCGCTCGATAGCTAATTCATAGGCGCGCGCACGACGAGTATCACCTTGCGCATGATAAAACTTCGCGAGGTTGGCAATAGCAGTGGCACTGTTTCCATCGAGCTCGAAGGCCGTCCGATAGCTGTATTGCGCGAGCGCCCGGTCACCGACTCTGTTAAAAGCCGCGCCTACATTGTTCCACGCGATGGCGTTTTCGGGATCTAAGTACAGCGCATTTTTGAAATAGGCGATCGCACCCTCGTAATTGTGCGCAACCAATGCCTCGACTCCGAGATTATTAAAATAGAGCGCTCGCGCTTGTGTATCGCTGATTACTTTAGAGGTGAGTTGCTGCAACGCAATCTCAGGGGTGAAATCGGCGACGTAACGAATGGTCTGATCGAACCGCCCCGTTGCATTAATGTGGTGACTTAACACTAAAAGCCCGCCTCGCTTATCCCAACTTGGCTGCACATCGACGCGTTGAAACCTCGCTTCGATGCCTAAGTGTCTTGCCATGGCAACGTAAAGATTCATCGCGGATAGGCAGTTGCCGCTGCGCGCGTTATACAGCTCCATCGCGGTGTGTGTTTTCTCGGCTGAGTAGATTATGCCTAGGTTCGCTTCGTCGTAGAGGAAGTCTTGCAGGAGCTCTACGCGCTTGCGCTCATCGCGGACATAGCCAATATATCTATCCAATTGCCCTTTGAGCTCGTCGCTCAAAAACAGAGGATCGATATCGGCGAACGCGTCACTGGTTTGATCCAGAACCCGCGCTTGCAACTCATTGTCGTGAAGAAACTCGCTCTCCAAGTCGATAGAAGTACAGCGAGTGAGCATGAGGACTAACACAACAGAAAAACGTAACGTCTTCATAATGCACGCTCCTTAAATCAGGCAGTAATTCAACCCAACTCCAGAGTAGACCTTTCGCGCGTATTTTTCCATGCTGGGAAAATGACGGGCACAAAAAAGGGGCTTGCACCCCTTTTTCTTAAACCTCAACGAGCGTTCGACTCCCAGAGTATTGCGCGTAACGCAGTTTACATGCCCGGATAATTAGGACCACCGGCACCTTCTGGCACAACCCAATGAATGTTTTGCGAGGGGTCTTTAATATCGCATGTTTTGCAGTGTACGCAGTTTTGCGAATTAATCTGAAAACGCTTCGACCCATCGGCTTCGTCTATCACCTCATAAACACCGGCCGGACAGTAGCGTTGAGCGGGCTCGTCGAATTTCGGTAGGTTAACGCCTATCGGAATAGAGGCATCTTTGAGCTGTAGATGACACGGCTGGTCTTCGGCGTGATTAGTATTCGACAGGAAAACGGACGAGAGTTTATCGAATGATATTTTGCCATCGGGCTTCGGATATTCAATTTTTGGCGCCGACGCGGCTGGCACGAGTTGCGCGTAGTCATGTGTCTTGTCGTGAATCGTAACCGGCGACTTACCGAACAAAATATTTTGCTCAATAAACGTTAGTGCACTGCCTATCCAGAAACCGAATTTATGGAAGCCCGAGCTAAAGTTACGCGTCTTATGTAACTCTTCATGGAGGTCGGACTGTTTGAATCGCTCGCTGTAGTCTATTAACTCGCGGGCTGGCGCCTCGCCCTCTGCAGCCTGCGTCAACGCCGCATAGAGCGATTCCGCGGCAAGCATGCCCGACTTCATCGCTGTATGACTGCCCTTGATTTTGGCAGCATTGAGCGTGCCAGCATCACAGCCTATAAGCAGGCCGCCAGGAAAGGTCATTTTAGGTAAAGAGTTTAAGCCGCCCTTAATCAGCGCTCGCGCTCCGTAGCTGATGCGTTTGCCACCTTGAAGCGTCTTCTTAATAACCGGATGATGCTTAAACTTTTGAAATTCATCGAAGGGGCTAATGTGGGGATTCTTATAGCCCAAGTCTACAATAAGCCCCAGAGAGACTTTGTTATCTTCGACATGGTAGAGGAAGCCGCCGCTAGTTCCGGCATAGCTCGCACCTATCATCGGATAGCCCGCGGTATGCACGACTAACCCTTGCTGATGATTCTCAGCGGGGATTTCCCATACTTCTTTGAGGCCGATACCGTAGTGCTGAGGATCGCTGTCTTTGTCGAGCGCGTATTTGGCAATAATCTCCTTGCCTAGGTGCCCACGGCACCCTTCTGCAAGGATTGTGTATTTGGCATGAAACTCGAAACCTGGTTCGAAAGACGGCTTGTGCTCGCCATCGGCAGCGACGCCCATATCACCGGTTGCCACGCCCTTCACGCTGCCATCATCGTGGTACAAAATCTCAGCAGCGGCGAAGCCTGGGAAAATTTCAGCGCCGAGTTCCATCGCCTGCTCGCCTAACCACGCACACAGGTTCCCCAGCGAGATAATGTAATTGCCTTCGTTATGCATCGGCTTAGGCACTAATAAGTCAGGGAACTTAATTGCCGATTTTGCACTTGGGAGATAGTAGACATTATCGCCAGTAACGGCCGTGTTGAGTGGAGCACCCTTCTCTTTCCAATCGGGAAACAGCTCATTAAGTGCCGAAGGCTCAAATACTGCGCCGGAGAGGATATGTGCACCCACCTCCGAGCCCTTTTCGAGAACGCACACCGAGATCTCTTTCCCTTCGGCCTTCGCCATTTGTAGCAGCCGACAGGCAGTCGAGAGGCCAGCAGGCCCAGCGCCGACTATTACTACATCGACTTCCATAGATTCGCGTTGCATGCATTTCCCCTTTCGATTCGATTATGTGGCGCACAGTGAGCGCCGAAAAACCTTAACGGGTTAATACGGACTAACAGCGCGCCACAGACCATGTATTATCGCCAATTACTCGCTGTAGCGCAAAAATCATCGACATCATTCTGTGAGTAATCGCCCGAGCGCATAGCCTTTGAGATATTTTCTAAAGTTATCGGGCCGAGTATCGCTAAAATCCCTAATAGGCCCGTTTCCCGCTTTGACTAAGCTCTGTTTGCCAGCGAATACACACAATTTGTCACAGCGATGCCAGATTGGCGCGCCTATACTGCGCTGCGTTTAAGAGTATTCAAGCGGCAGCGCTGGATCTCTGGCAATTTTAACGCGCCATTAAGTCACAAAACGTAACTCATACAATCTGCCCGCTGCGTCTTAGCGTTACCGAGGTAGTCAAGTTTTCTCGGAGAAACCCCATGAAGCGGCGCCTCGCCTCCTTCTTTATTACTTTCGCTCTGTCGCCCTCTTTAGGATTTTCGCAAAATCCGCCAAAGAGCCCAACTGAGACTGCATTAGAGGCTGCCTCAGTAGACGACCTTAGCGTTGTCTACGAAGCGGCTTATTTCGATCAATTTCAGCCTGTATCGGTTAACGACATGGTTAGTCGTATACCGGGAATAGGCCTGGCGCTCGGTGGCGGTGGCGGTGGCGGAGGTCGTGGGCTTGGTGGTGGCGCAGGCGAAATCCTAATCAATGGCCAGCGCATCACAGGCAAAAGCAATGAGGGTCGAAGCCAGCTAAGCCGAATCAGCGCCGATGACGTCGATTATATCGAAATTATTCGCGGCACTTCAGAGGAAATTGATGTTCGCGGCGGCGGACAGGTCGTCAATATCGTCCTTCGCGCTACAGAGTCCAGATCAAGCATCGCCGCAGAAATCAGCACTGACCGCATGCAGGATAGCAAACTCGCCCCCGGAGCACGGCTCTCCTACTCTGGACAAAACGGCAATCTTAACTACTTATTTCATATTCAGAGCGACCCCAATTACGTCAATCAGGTTATCCGTGAATCGAGCTTCGACCCTGAGGGTGTTGCAACTGAGAGACGATTAGAAGAAAGCACCCGCGACCAGACCAACTATGAAACCAGCGTCAATCTAGGCTATCAATTCGAGAAATCGATGGTGCAGTTGAACGCGCTCTATGGCCAAACCGCTCCTCCAACGGACATAACCCGAGGCATCATTGGACTCGCTGAAGACAACCCGAGCGTAAACCTCGAACGCGAAGCTAACCAAGGGCGAAGAGATAATTGGGAACTCGGGGGCGACTACGAATACTCCTTCGACAACCGATCCAAATTCCGATTCTTGTTCATCGTTAACGATCGCGATTTCGATTTCACCCGCGAACGTTTTCAGGTGGGAAGCGACGAAGAAACCAAAGACCTTTTCCTCTTTTCTGCCGCGCGCGATCGAGAACGCATAGCACGAAGCTCATACACGTTTAATTTGCTTGCAGGTCAAGCGATTGAAACTGGCGTCGAGATCGCTCAGACAATTCGCGATTCTGAAATCCGTCTGGGCAACGACGATGAGGGTGGCGAACCGTCCGCAGCACACGGGGGACTTTTCCCTGTTGACGTCGACAATGCCCTCTCCTCAGTTGAAGAGATCCGCAGCGAGTACTTTGCCATACACAATTGGCAGTTAACCGACTCGATGTCACTAGAAACTGCTTTGGTTTATGAATCGTCCGAGATTACGCAATCTGGCGATGTGGGCAATTCCCGCAGCTTTGGCTTTTTTAAGCCGAGGGTCGACTATCGTTATAACCTTACCGAATCGCTCCAGTTTCGCGCCACTGCCGAAAAGACAGTTTCACAACTGAGTTTTTCTGATTTTAGCGCGACAACAGACAATTCAGATGATGATCAAGATACTATCGCCGGCAATCCAAATATTAGACAAGAACAGACATGGCGTTACGACCTCAATTTGGAATATCGCCTACCAAACAATATCGGTGTGCTTAACTCGAAATTTTATTACCGCGATGTGAGCGACGTGATAGATCGCATCGATGTGTCGCCGTCCCCGGACAATCTCCAATCGGCACGCGGAAACATTGGTAATGGCACGCGCTATGGCCTTAACTTAGATGCGAGCACCCAGCTTTCTTATCTAGGGTTACCCAACGCGCTCTTCACTGTGCGTCTTGGCATCAACGAATCCGAATTGCTTGACCCCTTCTTAGGCATAGAGCGCCGATTTGGCTGGAGTCGTCGCTGGAATGGCCGCACCGAATTCCGTCACGACGTAAACAAATACAATCTTAGCTACGGGTTTAATTACTCGACCCAAGCGCGTGAAGGCAGCAACTACACCCGTATCGATGTGTTCGACATCGAGAGAGAAATCCCGGATTACGACCTCAACCTCTTCTTCGAAAAGCGCGCCTTTGGCGGAGTTACCTTCCGGTTTGATATGCGAAACGCCAATGATCGAAACTTCTGCCGCGAGCGCACCCGCTTCGATGGTGCGACTGTCGATGGGATTGTCGAGGAAATCGAGAACTCATGCAGACAGCCGGGCGTGAGGTATTCACTTAAAATCAGAAATACTTTTTAACCCCACACGCCTTTTTGCCGCACAATTTTAGAGGGTCGCTCACTCGGTTTTCGTAAACACCATCATGTGTTGCCAGGGCAAGAAATCGAGGGTCTCTGTCCACTCAAGTCCGAAAACGCCCATTTCTTTGATCACTTGCTCTTGAGTCATCTTGTGCAAGGGGCGAATAGGCACTGAGGCGTCTTCGCCTCGATACTCGAGTAAGAAAATGCGGCCACCTGGCCGAAGTGCATCGTAGATGCCGTTAATCATCTCGAAAGGGTGGGAAAACTCGTGATAGGCATCGACCATAATTGCGGCATCGATTGAGTTCATCGGAAGGTTTGGGTTGTCTATTGCACCCTTCACCCCTTCGATATTCGTTACGTCTTCTTTCGCCTTAGTAGCTTCTACGATGTCGAGCATTTCTTGCTGAATATCCACCGCTAGCACTTTGCCTTCTGGCACAAGCTTGGCAATTCGAAACGAAAAGTAGCCAGAGCCCGCGCCAATGTCCGCGACCACATGAGTGGGCTCAAGTTTCATATTGGCGACAACTTCATCCGGCATCTCTTCTTGAATGCGCCCAGGGCGATTGAGCCATCCCGCGGCTTGATGCCCCATAACGAATGAAATTTCGCGTCCCATATAAAATTTACCAATACCTGTCGTTCTGCGTGATTGATCTTCGATATAACCTGGATTTTCGGCCGCCAGTGTCGGCAACGTAATGATCAAGCTGAGCGCTGCACTGCCGAGCGCAACTACTCCTCGCTTTACTGTCGAGGTCACTGAATAAACCATGTGTCTTTCCTCAATGGGGATCGTTAACTGAGCGCCTACAATACTACAGCGCCGCGATCGGTGGCTACGCGTATGAGTAACGGCGCGGCCTTTCCTGATGCCTTTCCTGTTACCTTTCCTATGCTAGACTCAGGATCTAAAATCAACTGAAAGCGAGCCGCTAGATAATGACACAAGTACTTAAAGGCATTCGCGTCCTAGACTTCGGACGCTACATCGCAGGGCCGTTCTGCGGCACACTCCTCGCCGACATGGGCGCAGAGGTGATTCGAATAGAAAAGGTAGATGGCAGCGAAGATCGCTACCTCGCGCCTATAAGCGACACCGATGACGGTGGCACGTTTATGCAACTGGCACGCAACAAGAAAGGCCTAACCCTCAACCCGATGAAGCCTGAAGGCCGCGAGATCGTCAAAAAATTGGTCGCCACTGCAGATGTTGTCATCGCGAATTTACCACCCGATACACTGGCAGCGATGGGGCTAGACTACGACAGTCTTAAGAGTGTGAAACCTGACATTATTCTTACCATGATTTCGGCGTTTGGCCGCGGCGGGCCTTATAGTAATCGAGTCGGGTTCGATGGCCTAGGCCAGGCGATGTCCGGCGCGATGTATCTGTCAGGCACGCCTGATCAACCGGTTAAAGCATGGCCCCCCTTCGTCGACTTCGGTACGGCAAGTTTCGCTGCATTCGGCACCATGGCAGCGCTATTCGAGCGCCAGAAAACCGGCCGCGGCCAAGTGGTTGAAGGCTCTCTATTCAATACGGCTTTGACGCTGATGAATGGCACGATAATCGAGCAGTCAGCATTGGGAGTTGATCGCGTCGCAAGCCTCAATCGTGGTCAGGGCGCAGCTCCGTCCGACACGTTTAAATGCAAGGATGGTTGGGTGTTAGTGCAGTCTGTGGGAGGCCCGCTGTTTAAACGCTGGGCAGATCTGATGGGCGAAAGTCATTGGCTCGAAGACGAGCGCTTTAAAGACGATATCAGCCGCGGCGACAATAGCGTGCTTGTGAGTGAACGCATGGCTAAATGGTGTGCCGAGCGCACGTCTGCCGAGGCACTCGCTGCAATGGAGGAGGCACGCCTCCCCGCAGGACCAGTGCTATCGCCGCAGCAGGTGTTACAGGATCCGCACATTGCAGCGAAGGGACTTTTTCAAGCGGTGGAATATCCAGGTCTCGAAAAAGCGGCTCCGCTTATGCGAACCCCTGTTGAACTCTCTGAAACTCCGGGCGAAATCCGCCACCGTGCGCCGACATTGGGCGAACATACCGATGAGATTATGCGCGAGCTAGGCTATTCGGACGAGGTGATTGCTGATCTGCATGAACAGCGAATCATCTGACAAAGCAGAATAACCCCTAGTCTTAGGCTAGGGATTATTCGAACCGGGTGCTGATTGATTAATCGCCCCTTGCTGCTTTCGGCAGCGCGTAGACAATGACGCTACCGCTGCGGGGAGTTTCGTGGCCGGTTTGAAACGTCATCATCGCATTGCCCGAATTAGTGGCAATGTACTGCGTGCCATCGACCTCGTAGGTAATCACGCCGCCCCCAATGGGCGCGCCGGTATAAATACTGTTAAGCACCTCGCCACTTGCCGCGTTTAGCATCAATAGGTTGCCCGTAAGTTCGCCGCTTAATACCAAGCCCCCTGCAGTTGTCGTAACACCGGCTACCATAGGCGCAGGCGAATGGTAGCGCCAACGTATCTCTCCGCTTTCTACGTCTACCGCTGTAAGCCATCCGCTCTGCTCGCTATCGGGAACCACTCCGCCTCCCATATATAATTGACCGGGCTTCACTTCGACCTCTTCTGCTGCCACAAACCGAGCGCAGTAGTCGATGGAGGGCGTGACGACAATACGCTCGCCTGGATGGTAGGCTGGCCCGCTCCACAAAACGCCCCCAAAGACACCAGGACAAGCAAACACTCCTTCCTGCGTGACTGGTACCTCAGCGTTGAGAATCGTCGTAATAGGCGTCTCGTAGAGCGCCTCACGCGTATTTTTGTCCAGCGTCCTCAGAACGCCATCTTTGCCTACAGTCGCCACGAGATCGCGCGACACGTTATCCACTCCAGCCTTCAACACGGGGCTCACCTGAGTCAGATCCCAGTCGTGGTCATCGTTAGGAACGATTGACTTATGCCACAGCAACTCGCCGCTGCGTGGATCAAGCGCAATAATATTGTTGGTATAAAGATTATCGCCGGGCCGCAGATACGCAGGTAAATCGGGCGCAGGGTTGGTTACTGCCGCATAGAGTTCACCCTTCTCCAGATCCATGCTTAGCGGGGTCCAGACGGCACCTCCACCTAATACGATATTGTCCGGGTTGCCCCATGTTGGCCCGCCGCCTGCAGCGGCTTCTGGCACAGTATGAAAACGCCACTGTTCCTCTCCATCAGCGAGAGAGAAGGCGCCAACCCAGCCTGAAATTGCGTTCTCGCTTCCCGCAGGGCCAATCAAAATTAGGTCTTCGAAAATCATTGGAGGCATGGTGAACGTTTCACCAAGCCAAGGGTCTGCGACCTGTCGCGCCCACAAAAGATTGCCGTTAGCAGAATCAATTGCGAGCAAATAGCCATCGTTGGTGCCGCGCACCACATAGCCCTCTTTTATGGCTACGCCCCTATTATTGCCCCAAACGGTGCGGTCTTTCGGTGTCCATGTGTATTCCCATTTGCGCTCGCAGGTCGCGGCATCAATGGCAGCCGTACGCGTCGAATTGGTGATATACATTACGCCTTCGTACACGATCGGGCCGGTCTGCATAGTCGCAAAAGTTTCTAACTGATACGCGCAGACCTGTTGTAAGTCGCCCACGTTCGCAACACTGATTTGATCGAGCGCGCTGTAGCGTGTGCCTTTGTAATTTTGATTGTGGTACAGCCAATCAGAATGATTAGTCTGCGCCGCTTTAAGATCAGCGAAACTAGGGCCATGTCCCGTTGGCACAGTGCCCGCCTCGCCTGCAATAAATGTCGACGCACTATCGAGGCCCTCATCGCCGCGCGAGAACGGTATCATCGCCAGCGCATCGTAGTCGTCGGTAAGAAGCTCGGTGCCCGGAAGCACATTATTACGCCCAAGCACATACGCCATTACGTCGATGTACTCAGCGTCGTTAAGGACCTCAAGCTGGCGGGGTGGCATGGTGTTGCGAATGCGATTATAGAGTTCGGCGACATTGGCACCCTGCATTGAGTAGGATTTTCTGAACGTAACGCTGGCAAGAATCGGTGCTACACCCCCTTCGAGATTAGCGCCATGGCAGCTTGCGCATTCGCGCTCGTAGAGCACCTGCCCGCGCTCGAACTGTTCTTCGGTAAACGTGCCACTTGCCATCGCTTCGGCGGCTGAGACAACGGTTGGCATAACTGCGCCGGCGAATACTGCTAACAGGGCTGCGGTGAAGGATTGTTTCATATTTTCTCTCGGCTACTTTTTCTTTTATTTTTGGTTTTAAGTTTTCTGCTTTTCGGTTTCGTTTTCCCTAACGCCGCGCGAATAATTGTTGCTCGCACAAGCCAACTCGAATTTGGAGTATCAATGCAACTGGAGGGCATGTCCAGACCAGCAATAGAACGCTCGTAGCACACTTAGCTCATGCGAACAGAGCGGAAAATAGCCGATGGTCACAACCCCTTCTCAACCCCATCAAAGCCCTCAAATGCCCTTCAAAAACTCAAGCAACGCCGCGTTAGTCGCCTCAGGCGCCTCCTGCTGCACCCAATGACCTATTCCTGGCAGCAAGACAACTCCACGCAAATCTGTCGCTATGCGCGCCATAGCGCCCTGAAGACGCTCTTGCGTTGCATGACCGATGACCATGTCTTCACTACCCGCGAGGAATAACGTTGGCATTTTAATCGTGTCCCGCCCAATGCTTTCTGTCAGCTCCCAGTTGCGCTGAAAATTACGATAATAGTTGATACCTCCGCGGAAACCCGCGTGCCTAAATTCACCCACCACATACTCTAGGTCTTCCTCGGTCAGCCAATCGGGCAAGCCTTTCGCAGCGCCCAAACGTCCTATCCAACCACCTGCCGCAGCCTTCGGGTCGGTGATTTCCCGCGGCTCGCGCTCGCTGTCGGGCGAGAGGTAGAGACGGCTTAACAGCCCCCGAGGATCGGCATCATATTCTGCCTCTGCAACACCCCCCGGTTCGTTGTGGTAAAGGATGTAATAGAAGTTCTCGCCATACGCTTCGCGCCAATCGACCATCGGCGAGCGTTCCGGCCTTCCTCCATACGGGACACTCATTGCAACAAGTGCATTAAAGCGATCGGGGTGGAGAAGCGCTGTCTGCCAAGCCACAATCGAGCCCCAGTCGTGACCTACCATAACCGCCTTTTCCTCGCCAAGCGCATCGAGCAGACCAATCAGATCTGCGGCGATTGTCACAATGTCATACTCCTCTGCAGACGCCGGCGCAGAGGTACTGCCATAGCCGCGCATATCTGGGGCGACAACTCGGTAGCCCGCGCTAGAAAGTGCGACGATCTGATGCCGCCAACTGTACCAAGACTCCGGCCAGCCATGAACGAGCAGCACCAAAGGGCCTGCACTACCTGCCTCAGCAATGCGCATTGAGATGCCATTGGTTTCGATCATTCTGAAACTTACCCCTGCGATGGGTGAATTCATTCGCACGTCGATTCCCTCTCTACTCAATTGTTTGTCTGGTGGTGCTGTTGCCTGACCCTGCGCAACCACACAGAGGAGCAACATCACAGCCATCGTCGTTGCCCTTGCTGTTTTTCCTGCAATCCAACTTTTGCTCATGGTCTCCCCTATCTCTTGAATCTCTTCTTTGCAAAAAGAATAATTTAGGCGCCTGGACCGCAGTCTAAGCAGCCCTCCACCGGCACCGGCCCCATACGCAGCTCTCTATTAAGCTGTCTTAGCGCCGTGCGTACCCCTTCTTCGATGACCGGATGATAAAACGGACTGTCGAGCATCTGCTGTACAGTTAATCTGTGCTGCACCGACCAGCTGAGCAGATGGCCCAGATGCTCGGCAGCCGGCCCTATCATCTCAGCGCCCAGAAACACGCCGGTGCCTTGCTCGCCATAGACTCGCAGAATACCTTTATTTTTGCCAATCACGCGAGAACGCCCTTGATTTTCGAAGCTCACTTGCCCCACCGCAAATGAAGTTGTGGAATTGTCGAGATCGCTAAAGCGCGCACCCACAAGCGCAATCTGCGGATCGGTAAATACTACCGAAAGCGGTGCTCGGCGAGGACGCGCGCGGATCACAGGAAAGGAGCCGGCATTATCCCCCGCGATGCGCCCATCATCTGCAGCTTCGTGTAGCAGTGGATGCGCATTGCTTACATCGCCGGCTATAAACAAAGGCTTGTCTTCAATCTGCCCTGTCGCCTCATTGAACGCGGGCATGCCGCGCTCGTTTAAGGTGACCCCCGCCTCTTTTAAATTAAGCTCGTCGAGATTTGATCGGCGCCCTGTGGCGGCGAGCAAACACGCAAACTCGGCCACTTTTTGCTCACCCTTTTCCGAATAAGTCACGCGGACGCCCTGCTCGGTGCGTTCGGCCGAATCAACCCTAGCGTCGGCCGAAACATTAAGCTCTGCCTCGAATATTTTCTTCGCCTCGGCATTGATAAACGGATCGCTAATCGGACCGAATTTATTGCCTACACCAAACAAATGCACTCGCACACCGAGGCGCGATAGCGCCTGCGAAATTTCTAATCCAATAACACCTGTGCCAACAACGGCAATCGATTCAGGCAAGGTATCCCAAGCAAAGACATCATCGTTAATCAGGAGCCTATCTCCGAGCGCATACCACGGCGTTGGGATCGCAGGCCTTGTACCCGCCGCTATTACAATTCTCTTAGCAATAACACGCACGCCGCCATCGACCATTAATTCGTTGGGGCCGACGAACTTCGCCTTACCCCAGAGTTTATGTTCGGCTGGCCAGTCGTCGACAGCCTCTTCTACGAAACCAACAAACCGATCGCGCTCAGCTTTGACTCGTGCCATAACCCGCGCGCCATCGACAGTCGACGAGCTAACATCAATACCGAATTTTCCAGCTTCACCAATCTGGTGATTTACCTCGGCCGCGGCGATCAGCAGTTTACTCGGCATGCAGCCGACGCGCGCACAGGTGGTACCGTAGTGCGACGACTCGATAACCAATAGATTGTCGGTATGCTCGCGTGCGATACGATAAGCCGTCATACCCGCCGTGCCTGCGCCGATTATGGCAACATCAACTTCTCTCACTTGCATCTACTATTCTCCATCTAAGACACAGAAATCGGGTGTCTAGTCCTCGCTCCGCGGTTCGGCTACACTCAATCCCAATTAGGAATAAAGTTCGGCAGTGTGTAACAAGTGTACTAAATAGCAGGCACGCTGTAGTGTTTATTGAGAGGGGGTTTTAGCAATGGATAAGGACGAGCAGAGCGACGCCGGCGCGCGAAAATACGATGTAGGTTACATGCAACGCACGCGAGAATTTTATAGCGCTCAAGGTTACACCAACCATTACCAGTGGGCGAAAAACACAGACTCACCTTTTACAGCGCTGACCAAGCCACTCAAGGATTGCAAGGTAGCAGTTATTACCACGTCGATGCCCGACACCGATCAGGGCAGAGCCCAGCGCGGTGTTTACGCACTCCCCAGCCGGCCCTATCCTAACTCGATGTATACCGCCGAACTGTCGTGGCACAAGGGCGCAACCCATACCGACGACATCGGTTCATTTCTGCCACTACGTGCACTCGATGCCGCCGCTGACGAAGGCCTTATCGGCGCACTGAGCGAGCGCTTCTATACAGTGCCTACCGACTATTCTAAGCGCAACACCGAAGAGGTCGACGCGCCTGAGATCCTCCGCTTGTGCAGAGAAGACGGGGTCGACATCGCGCTCCTTGTCCCGTTGTGACCCGTTTGCCACCAGACCGTGAGTCTGGTCGCGAGACACCTAGAAGCGAACGGCATCCCGACGCTCATCATTGGCTCGGCGATCGACATTGTCGACCACGTTCGGATACCGCGTTATCTGCATGTAGACTTTCCTTTGGGCAACCCCTGCGGCCGCCCTTATGATGCGTTGATGCAAAAGCAGATTCTCGGCCAGGCGCTTAACTGGATGGACGCCGCAACTGACAGTCTGTGGCTCGCACGCAGCCCTGCCGAATGGAGCGATGATCAGTCTTGGCGCGATGACTATTCGCGCGTCGATGAGTCTAACAAGGAGGAGTTGAAGCAACGAGGCGAAGCGCGTCGCCAGCAGCAGGAGGAAGCGAAGCGCTCAGGCAATGCGCGCAGTGAGATGATTGCGGAGACTTAGCGCCCGATCTGCCATTGAGCGAAAAGCCTTCGCGCTGCGGACAATTCCGCAGCGTCTAGCTTGCGCTCGATACTTTTAAGTAATGCAGCGGCGCCTTCTGCTTTGTTCAACACCGCGTATTCAGCCCAAGCGTGTGCCGTTATTCTATCGCGGTCAACGTCACTGCCGTCTGAATAGAGGCTGGCTAATTCGCTCGCCGCTTCGGGATGGCCCGCTTTCGCTGCCTGCGAATACCATTCAACTGCCGACTCAACGTCTTTCGCCGTACCCTCACCAGTAATCAAGAGCGTGGCCAGATTAAACTGCGCAGCAATATGGCCTTGTGCAGCCGCAGCGGCTGTCCACCGGTAGGCTGCATCCGCGTCACGCTCTACCCCTTGTCCGGTGAAAAATAGAATTCCAAGGTTGTACTGAGCGAGCGCCAACCCCTCCTCGGCAGCAATTGAGAACTCGCGATACGCCGTTGCGTAATCACCCTCGAACGCTGCATTCACCCCCTGTTCGTAATCTGCACGACTGTGCGCACTCCCCAAAAAGGCAATGGCGAGACATGCGGTGAGCGTTGCACGAATGCTCGACGATGCACGCGAACGGTTAGGGGCCATAAACTACCTCTTTGAGCAAAAAGACGAACCGGAGACTTCCAATTAAAAACGCTGCGACAGCAAAGCACAAGGTGGAAGCGATTGATTGGAGTGACTATTCGCTTAATCTCGCCTTAGATCGAAATTGGCACTAGGCAAAGCGCGAAATTTCGCTATAATACCGCCCTCTTACGCACCCGTAGCTCAGCTGGATAGAGTACCTGGCTACGAACTAGGGGGTCGCACGTTCGAATCGTGCCGGGTGCACCAATTAAGAATAGAAAAGGCAGCATCCTTCACAGGTCGTTGCCTTTTTTATTGCGCCTTTTTATTGATGCGCTTTTGATTAATGCGCTTTTAATTAATGCGTTGTTTCATTTTAATGCGCCTTTTCATTGTTATTGCGCCTTTCCCCTAAGCTATTTTATCGCTTAGCGCTTCGCTTGTTCGTCGGCCATTTTCTCTTCGGCAGCGGCCAACAACTCGTCTAACCACTGCGTCCACCCCTCAGGATCCACAAAAGGATGCGGCGCATCTTTCTCACGTAGCGCGAGTTTTTCGAGTCGCTCGAATACTTCCCCCGAGTCTTGATGATTGGGAATGTTTACCTCGACGCCTTCGAGAGACTGAAGAAAGGCAATGCTGTCGAGATACATCTGAGTACGCTCAACCCCGTCGAAATTGAGTCCCGCGCCGCCAAACATCACAGCAGCATGAGGATAACCGTTGTCATACACGGTGAAACTCGTCGACAGCACGCCAGTCGTGTGGCCAGGCGTTTTCATAAACGTGAGTTTCTCGCGTCCAAGATTAAGCGTGCCACCGTGTGTCGCCGTGAGATGACGAATCGGTTTAGGGTATTCTCGATAGATGGCGGGCTCATCGGTCATCTGCCAGTCTTCGTCGGTCATTAACACCACTGCACCAAATTCATCCTGAATGCGCCGAGCGCCTCCGATATGATCGAAGTGTGCATGGCTGACAATCAGATAACGGATGTCATTTGGGTCCATGCCTAAATCACGAATGCCATCGATGGCGATATCCGTTAACTCCCCATAGAGAGAATCAAAGAGGATGAGGCCTTGATCGGTTTCGAGCACCCAAGCAGACACCCATTTCGCACCAACATAGTAAAGATTATCGAACACCTGAAAAGGCTCGACACGCTGAAACTTAGGGTCATCGAGCGGGGAGATCTCTTGTGCCTGCACGGACATGAATCCAAATAAGGCAATGAACGCGCAGACAAGATTTAACCGAATGGTGTTACTCATGTGTGATCCTTAATTCATGGTTGCCCCCCGTGAAGCGGGCCGGTTGTAAATTTCTTATTAAGCACTTTTGCGAGCGCTTTCTTCTAAATGATCACGCTTAAAGCGCGTCACAGACTATCAGTAAGATCGCGGAAGGCCCAGCACATGTTCGGAAACGAAATTCAAAATCATCTCCTGAGAAATCGGCGCAAGCTTCATCAGTCGTGCCTCACGCCAATACCGCTCTACATGGTATTCGCGCGCATAGCCAAAACCGCCGTGTGTCTGAATTGCCGCGTCGGCTGCGAAAAATCCAGCTTCGGCGGCAAGGTATTTCGCCATGTTTGCCTCTGCTCCGCAAGGTTTGCCGTTATCGATTAACCACGCCGCTTTCTTGATCATCAATTCGGCCGCGTCTAACTGCGTACGCGCCTGCGCCAACGGAAAGGCAATACCTTGATTTTTACCAATCGGCCGATCGAATATAACTCGTTCGTTCGCATAATTTACTGCGCGCCGGAGTGCCGCTCGTCCAATGCCTAACGCCTCTGCAGCGATCAATATACGTTCGGCGTTGAGGCCATCGAGCAAATAACGAAAGCCTTCTCCTTCCTCACCTACCCTATCGGTCACCGCGACACGCAGGTCGTCATAAACCACCTCGCACGTGCGCACGGCGTTTCGACCGAGTTTAGGGATCGGTGAAATAGTTACCTCAGGGCGCTGCAATTCAGCTAGTAGAAGAGTCATTCCATCGGTTTTACGCTGCACCTCTTTACGCGGCGTCGTGCGCACGAGCAATAGCACACGCTCGGATTCCATTGCCTTGGTCGTCCATACTTTACGACCGCGAACAATATAGTGATCTCCGTCGAGCTTTGCCGATGTCTCTATAGAGGTCGTGTCGGTGCCTGCATTAGGCTCGGTAACACCGAACGCCACGTGCATCTCACCGCGGGCAACTTTCGGTAGATAGGTATTACGGAGGGCTTCGCTGCCATGTTTTACAACCGGGTGCATGCCAAATATAGAAAGATGAAGAGGGGTCGCTCCATTCATTGCAGCGCCAGAAGCAGCAACCTCTTCGAGTAAGATCGCCGCCTCTTGAATGCCTTTACCCGCACCTCCGTATTTTTCGGGCATCGCTATGCCGAGCCATCCCGCCGCGGCCATCGAATCGAAAAAATCGGTGGGGAATTCGCCGGCTGCATCTTTCCGCTCCCAATACTCATCGGGGAAATCGCTGCAATGCTTCCTTACTGATTCGCGTATAAGGCGTTGTTCTTCGCTTTCACTAAAATCCATTCGTTGCCCTTTTATACTAACTAATCGTTCAGCTATTTTGAGCGGCGATCTGCGCCGCTATGGCGAGCAACTGCTCCGCGCGCTTTAAATGTGGCACGTCGACCATCGATCCTTCGAAGGTAAACGCCATCTTTCCTTCGCGTCGGTTCTCATCGAACGCTCGCACCAAAATCTCCGCTCGCTCGATCTCCTCAGCGCTCGGCGTAAACGCAGCGTTGACGACTTCGATCTGATCGGGATGAATAGTAAGCTTCCCAGTAAACCCCATGTCTGCAGCAGTCTCGCTCTCGCGGCAAAGGCCTGCAATATCGCGGATGTCTGTATAGACCGAATCTATGGGTTGCACACCCGCAGCAGCGGCAGCCAGCAGACAATATGATCTGACAAAACCAAAGACCTCGAGATAATTGCCATTCAAGTCGCGCTTGCGACGTGCACCCAGTGAGACAGACAGATCCTCGGCGCCCCAAGTTAATCCGTCGACACGCGGATGGTTAGTCATCTGCGGCAGATTGAACACAGCGCCGGCTTCCTCTGTACCAATAAGAATTAGTCGTGGGCTCGTAAAATTCTCTGGCAGCGATTTTTCAGCCTGCTGAAGAATCAAATCTACAGAGGCGACGGTTTCCCGAGACAAGACTTTAGGCAAAACGATAGCGTCGGGTTGATGTTGCACAATTTTTTCGAGATCGTCGCGGCCCCATTCTGAATCGAATGGGTTAACTCGCACCAACCGCTCTTGCCTGCAGCCCTTATTTTCATCGAGCCAAGCACATACAGCGTCTCGCGCTGCTTGCTTCGCTTCAGGCGTTACCGAATCTTCAAGATCAAAGATGAGCGCATCTGCGCGCAGACTTATCGCCTTATTCATCATCTTCTCGTTAGCACCGGGTACAAAGTGGAGTGAGCGGCGAAGGCGCATCCTGTCATCCTTTAGATCAATAAGTGGGGCCCAGTAGCGACCTGAATACCGGGTGATAATCACGCGGCAAGATGGCGAAACGATGAGCCTGTCGCTTCTTATTCTACCGAGTTGAACCTTAGTAGTGCAGCCTAAACGCTACTTAAAACACACCTCATTGACGCTTTGCACCGCTTTGGCGCACAGCGCACGATCGCGCGCGCTATAACGAGGCAGCACAACAGCGCCACAACTCTCTCTTCTTCGAAAAATAATCTAACCAGCTGATTAATATGATTTTTACATAATTGGCACAGCGCTTGCTAGCTCTAACGTGTACCAAGTGCTGCCCTCCCACATCTCGCTGGGCAAACGTCGGACAAGAAACCTCGCGGCGATCCGCTCAAAGGACTCACGCAGGAAAAAGCATTCGAACTCAATGGAGAAGACCACATGATGATTAAGGCATTTAACGCAATGAGAACATCAACCCACGCTAAGCTCTTAGCAACAACAGCACTCGGCGCGAGCCTGATGCTCACCTCAGTCGCCGCTCAAGCCGAACTCAGTGCGAACGCCAGCATTACTAACAACTACCTCTGGCGCGGCCTTACTCAATCAGTCAATTTGCCCGCAACTCAGGGCGGGATCGACTACTCTGCCGACAATGGATTTTATGTCGGTACGTGGATCTCTAACGTAGAATACGATGCAGGAGACGCGTTCTCTTACGAGCATGACGTCTACTTCGGCTATTCTGGTGAAGCAGGCGGTATCGGTTATGACGTGGGCTATCTCTATTTTAACTATGATGCGAACGCAGAATTCGACTTTTCTGAAGTGTACGGCTCACTGAGTTTTGGAGCCTTCACCGTTGGCGCACAAATTCTTGCCGACACAGAGGCCGCTGAGGGAGTGGGCCAAGACTTTGGTTTTGGGCAAGCTACCTATATTTACGGTGACTACGCTATTGAACTCGCAAATGAAGCGGAGCTCAGCTTCCACGTCGGTCGGCATGCAGGCGACTTCGTTGAAGCATTCAATGGTACAACTGATGACTACTTAGATTACGGAGTCACCCTTGCCAAGGATGGATTTGCATTTACTATCAGTGGCACCACTTTAGGCAGCGACGATAATAATGATGGCGAGGAAGACTACGCTAGCATGAGCGCGAGAGATAACGACAATATCAAGTTCGTTCTATCTTACTCAGTTGATTTCGCACTCTAAATTCACGAACGCCTAAAATGCAGCTCTAAAAGCCTCCAATCGTTACTGATGGAGGCTTTTTATTTTTGGGCATCAGAGTGCGAATCGCGAATCATCATTCCCTTGCGAAGGCACTGACAGACCAATTCGCCGCGTTGATTGTGTGCGCTATGCTCGAACCAGACCACTCCCCTGTCCAGCTTGCTTTCCGACGCCCGCTTGTTCTTTATCACGGTTGTAACTCTTATCGTATCGCCGATAAATACGGGGTGAGGAAACTCAACGTTCTCCATACCTAAATTACCAATAGTCGTGCCTAGCGTTGTCTCGCCAACCGAAATACCGATCACAAGCCCCAGCGTGTAAAGACTGTTTACTAGAATCTGGCCGTGTTGGCTTTTACGCGCAAACTCCGCATCGATATGCAGCGGCTGCGGATTATGCGTCATCGCACTAAACAGCAAGTTGTCGGTTTCGGTAACAGTGCGGGTAATCTCATGTTCGAAAACCGCACCGATCGTTAACTCTTCAAATGTTTTTCCTGCCATTCGCACTCCCCCTCGTACTCTTCTAAATCACTTTGCATTCGGTTCATTAATTGAAAGTCATTGGAAACTCATTAAGACATACAGTATGTTTGACCCTCATTACAGGCACCCAAAATAGCATAGTTCGAGGAATTTACAGTGGCAGCTAACGAACAAGACTTTAGCGACTGGTGCGGCAAGACCGAGGTATCTTACGACATCATCGATCCTGCGCTTGCCGAGCGACTTCGAACGACTCTCCTGCGCACAGAGCAGACACCCGCTACTGGTGTTCTGCCAACACTCGGGCATTGGTGTTACTTCCAAGCTCCTGCACCTGCTGATTTGCTCGGCGAAGACGGTCATCCGCAGCGCGGTGGCTTTTTGCCACCCATAGCACTGCCTCGACGTATGTGGGCTGGTGGCTCGCTCGAATTTCTGGCACCGATTCCAATCGGCGCGACACTTAGCCGCCATTCGACGATCGGCTCTATGCAGGCTAAGGAAGGCCGCAGCGGCAAACTCGTGTTCGTTTCGATAACACACGATTACTGGCAGGAGGAAACGAAGCTAATCACCGAACGACAAGATTTAGTTTTTCGTGAGGCCGCAATTAAAGGCAACACAGCCTCAACTAAGAGCAAAACAACAATCTTGCCTCCCTCCGAAGAAACGCCTGCCCCTCTTCATTCGCAGACTTTACGCGGAGACACTGTGACCCTCTTTCGATTCTCGGCACTCACCTTTAACAGCCACCGCATTCACTACGATCGCGACTACGCTGTTCAGGTAGAAGGCTATTCAGGGCTAGTAGTGCACGGACCTTTACTAGCTACCCAGCTTGCGCAATTTGCCGAGCAACACTTTGCAAATGGCGGTCGCTCCCTACGCCACTTCGACTTTAAGGCTGTAAGCCCCGTAATCGACACGCAACACTATACCCTTTGCACAGGCTCTGAAGGTGAAGACGGATGCGTCCCCCTATGGATAGTAAAAGACGATGGCGTCGTCGCCATGCGCGCCGAGGCGCGTTTCCTCTGAGACGGCAACCAAATTAGAACCCCCAATAACTAGAAAATAGACCGACAATGGCACAGCATTCACCCCCACTAACCGGCATTACCGTCATCGCACTCGAACATGCGATAGCCGCGCCACTCGCGACGCGCCAGCTTGCCGAACTCGGCGCCCGTGTCATCAAGATCGAGCGCACCGATGGCGGAGATTTTGCGCGTCACTACGACTCGCGGGCACGCGGCTTGTCTTCCCATTTCGTTTGGACAAACAGATCGAAAGAGAGCCTCACACTTGACCTTAAACAGGCCGCAGGGCTGAACGTTCTCAACACACTTCTGAGTACAGCCGACGTTTTTATCCAGAACCTCGCTCCCGGCGCAGCGACAAAAATGGGGCTGGACAAACAGACACTCGCAGTTAGAAACCCAAAATTAATCGTCTGCGATATTAGTGGCTATGGAAGCTCCGGCCCACACTCGTCTCGCAAAGCCTATGATTTGCTTATTCAAGCCGAGGCTGGTTTCTTGGGAATAACAGGCAACCAGGCGCAGGGTGCGAAAAGCGGCATATCGATTGCTGATATTGCCGCAGGAACTCAAGCACATGCCGCCATCCTAGCCGCTCTCATCCAACGAGGTAAGACGGGTCTCGGCAGCCATATCGAAATATCGATGCTCGAAGCGATGACTGAATGGATGGGTTACCCGCTTTACTATTCGCTTGATGAGGCAGCACAACCGGCTCGAACTGGCACAGACCACGCGACAATATATCCTTACGGATGCTTCCGCACCGGCGGTGATTTTGAAGCCAGCGCCGGCGAGGTGATGATCGGTATTCAGAACCAGCGGGAATGGGAAAAGTTTTGCAGAAACGTTCTTGGCGATGAAAAATTGATAGCAGCACCCGAGTACGCCAACAACAGCGATCGGTCACAGAACAGAGAGAGTCTCCGCGTTATTATCGAAGAAAAATTCAGAGGACTACGAGCTGAGGAAGTCATCGAGGCGCTAGAGGTGTGTGGCATCGCCTGTGCGAAAGCCAACTCGATAGCAGAGCTATGGCAGCACCCTCAGCTACGCGCACTAAACAGGTTTATCGAAGTAGAAACCGAAGCCGGCATCCTCGAAGCACTCGAGCCGCCGGCGCGCAGCGACTCATTCAAAGCCTCTGTAACTAAAGTGCCGGCGCTTGGCGAAAACTCTCGCGCTATTCTCGAAGAGCTCGGCTACACAGGCAAAGAAATCGACGTGCTAGCCGCAGCGCGCGTAATCTAGGCTACGGGACCAATGCGGCGTCTAACGCAGCTTGAGATTCGCGGACACCGAAGCTAAGCCAGCCAATCTCATTCGAGTTGTCTGACGCGGCGAGCAATGCGTTAAAAGCCGCGAGCCGAGCTTGCAACGCTCTCACGCTTTGGGGCTCGGCGCTCAGCGCTATGTCCGCCGAATGCAGTGCGAGTTCGAAGTCGCCCGATTCGATCTGCGCCTCGGCAAGCATGGCAACCGCCTCTGCACCGCCCGCCAATTCGACCAGCTGCGGGTAGGCTTCGTCGACTGGCGTCGAAAACATCGAGGTAGGATTACCGTCGAACCAGCCCATATAACTTTCATAAATTCCGCGCACAGACCATGAAATGCGCCCATACCCCTCACCGATATCCAGATCAGATGGCAGGCTTATCTCAGCCATCAGGGTATGCACATCTTTGCCCTGATTCATGCCAAGCACAGTCTTATCGTGCACATATAAAATGGCATCGCGATAGCGTGTCAGTTCGCGTTGTATTTGCTGTTCGCCAATGATTGCATCGCCATGACTCGGGATTAAAATTTCAGGCTCCAGCGCTAATATCCGGTTAATCGAATCGACATAGTCTAGCGCCCAACGCGGCTTGGTTCCGCGTAGCGTGTACATATTCGGAAACGAGGTGTAAAAATTGTCGCCAACGAACGCAGCGCGGTATTTTGGCACCCACACGCTCAGGTGATCATAGGTCTCACCGGGAGTGTGCAGGACATTAAATTCGACACCGCCGAGTTCGAAATTATATTCTTCTTCGAACATAATCGTCGGAACGATTTCAGCGCCAAAATTGTCAACCCCTTCCGCGATCTCGAGCTCACTCAGCTGCACAACATTCAGGCTTGGAAACTGCGCCGCATTGCGCTGCGAGAACAGGCCTTTTAGGCGGTTCTGATAATTGACGAATTCGTAGTGTTCGTCCTGCGCGATTATCTCTGTGTCTTCTTCGCGCCACGCGTTCACTCCGCCGATGTGGTCGCCATGGGCATGGGTGAGGATAATATATTTAACAGGGCCATCGTCCTCCGCCTGTAGCAGCCGTTTGTGACGAGCCGCGTTAACGATCAGTGAGGTATCGACAATGACATTGCCCGCAGGCGTTGCGACCATTGTGGTATTGCCAAATCCAGTCGCCTGAAAAATAGCGTCGTTGATGCGAATCGCTTCAGTCTGATCACGCCCGACAAGGCCCGGATTCATCATCGCTCCCAGCTGGCCCATGCTATGACCGCTAACCAACAAGCCCGTTGCCACGATGGCGGCCGCCTTAGCAAAAGAGGCAAATGAGGCGAGCGACGCGAATGTCCTTGTGAGGTTTCCTTGCATACTACTTCCTAGCGCTGTGCGCGTAATTCCGAGTCTATAATGGGTAACAAATCGGTAAACGTCCACGACGGCACACTACCCCAGCGGCCATCAATATCTTGCGAAAGATTCATCGCAGTAATCTCTTCTAGCGAGGCACCTGACTCGATGGCAGTCTGAACTCGATCGCGCAATAACGAAAGCATTGCATGCACCTCGATCATCCCTGCGCGATCACTCACCTCCCCCCCATGACCAGGTATAACTTTCGTGTCAGGCCCAGCCATATCGATCGCGATTTGCATCGCCGCGATCATGCCCAAAAAACTGCCACCATTGAACTGGTCGATGATCGGATACATATTAGTACGAAAGACGTCACCTAAATGCAGCACATCTGAATCAACAAAGTGAACGAAGCTATCGCCATCGGTATGAGCGGGCGGCGCAAGAAAGACACGCACCTCTTCGTTATTTAGGTGAAAGCTCAACGCCTCACTATAGGTGATTACAGGCCGCGCTGCCTCTGCGGGTTGCGGGAAGGTAATGCCGCCTCTGCGCGGAATGCGCAGTTCCTTGAGCATGCGCAGGCGGACGCTATCGTGTGCGACCAGCGTGACGCCATAGCTAGCCAACCGCGCATTGCCTCCAATGTGGTCTGGATGAATGTGTGTATTTACCGCAAAGCTGATGGGTAAATCGCTTAGCTTAGCGACCTCTGCGACGAGCGCCTCTACATTGCGCTCGTAATGCGAGTCGATTAATAACACAGCCTCGTCGCCAAAAAAAACACCTACATTGCCGTTGGTGTCAGCGGGTTCAAGCATCGCTATCGATTGAGTAACCCTGTGACTCGTAAACGCAGGCTTCCTCGCGTCTTGAGCAACGAGCGCTGTAGACGCTAAGCTCAATAGCAGAGCAAACGCCGTCATAGCGTTAGTGTAAACAGCACTCTGAGCGCGCTGCCTAGACCGATTCAAACCCATCATATCCAATTTTCCTTGCCCGTTAACGAGGCATTACTGGGGCTTAACCCAGATGGGTGAGCTCCACGCACGCTCGAGAATAGTCAGAGGTAATCCGTCTCGCACTTCCTTTCCTTGTCGATTAGCCTCCCAAGTTGACCAGCGGCAGGTGGGATTCTCTAACACGCGGGCATAGTAAAACGCGCGCCGGTTAGGATCGAAGTCGGGGTCTGTCCAGCTCACATCGAACTGTGTCTGCCCGTAGCCTGAGGGTATCTCGCAGCTTGTTACGTCGATTTGTGCGCCATTGTCTGCACAGCGATGCGTAGACGGGTCTGGTGAGCCGTTATCACAGGCGATGTCGAAAATCGCTTCTTTGAGCTCGCCCTCCTCGACCCATCCCCTAATGATCTGCATGCGCTGAAGGCCGGCACTGTGGGCATCGCGGCTTGCTTGAGCGAGAAACGTAGGCGAGCGTGAGGACTCTAAACTCAGATCGCCGCCCATCGGGACGCCCTGCGAGTAGGCTAAAGTCGCAAAATCGCTGCGCTCGAATATTTCCTCTGGGTAATCGTATCCGGCAAATAATCGCACTTTAATTCGAGGACCCGAAGTGGCAAACGTTTCTTTGCGGCGCATCGCAGCAAAAATATCTTCGCGGTTGTTGCGCTCAGCCCACACACCGGCGAGTCCCGCTGCGCTCCATTGGAAGAACGAGCTCGCTGCCGCGCCCGTCAGGTCATCCTCACCCGGCACGACGAAAGCGCGTCTTCTATCCGGCGTTCCATCGACCAACCCGGTCTTCCCGAAGAAATGATCCTCTTCGACAGGCCCACCTGCATTATGCGAATCGGATGCGCCAATGAGTCCGAATTTATAAGGATTAACGCCAATTTCTTCTTCGATTTTCAAGCCATTCTGCAGTGCTTCACGCACATAGCTGCCCTGCGTTTTACCGGTAATATCGGTGCCAAGCAGCGTCTCATATATTTCAAAGCCAGCAAATTCATCGTTAGGTGAAAGCGCAGGGTGTGTATCCGATGTTCCCTTAACCTGCGTCATTTCAACTATCGGCTCGTTTCGCATCCGTGTTTGCGCGTATTCGCTTGTAATCGGATTGCCGTCAAAATCAGTGAGCTGAAACATTAAGCCATCGGAAAGGTTGCTGTTGTGTGGAATCGCAAGCCCGTCCATCCCCTCGTCTCGGCTCGCATCGAGCCAGGCCCAGAGGTCTTCGGGATTAGTCGAATCCATCGCGCCGAAGGGAAGCTCGGGGCGGCGTGAACTGCGAAAAAGGACGACGCGGTGCAGGTTGCCGTAGTCTGGTTGAGAAGTGAATTCAAAGCCTGCGAATGTTGTGAATTCTCCTGGGCGATAATACCGATCAGCCGCCGCTTGAACCTCCTGCCAGCCGCTTTTGACAATGCCAGGCGCTTTCATGTCCTCTATCTCTTTGCCATCAGTGACCGATTGAAAAACCTTTCCAAATGCCGTGATGATGTCGGTAAAAACAGGACTGAACATTCCTTCAGCGGACGCGATCGATGACATAGAGGATGCGGGGTCATTCATCGTAGGCAGCACACCTAGATACTCCGCGTGATCGGTTACCGCATAGAAGTCTAACGGGCCGCCCTTTAACGCGATATCGTATCCTGCAGCATGGCGTAGCGTTTCACCAAGAGCGTAGCGATAAGCGTCGTCTGGCGTGCGCCTTATGCCAAAAATATAGGCATCGAAAGAAAGCTGAGTGTGAATATGAACGTCGCCGAATAGCGCTTGACGCCGATCTGCTTCATCTGCGGCAACATTAATTGCAAAAGCTAAAGCAAACGTCGCCGTCGCGGTAGCTATAAATCGTTTGATCATGACTCATTCCCTGATTCTTATTATTGGTTATCTGCGCTGCACCTTCGCACAGTGAACGACTACGCCACAGCAAACTTGCGTATTATTGCAGGGTTCGATACTAGCGCAATCGAAGGATAAATCACATCTAGGAGAGTGAGAGGCGGACGATGGATGCAGGTAAGCAGAGGGGGTGGCGCGCCTCTATACCACGAAGCCTGCTTACCTGAGATTGGCGGCAATATGGGCAGACACGGTGGCATCGGACTTGAGTGACGAGCACACACTGAGTGCTAATGAAGGAGGAGAGGTATAAATCGCAAACGGCGCTGCCCTATTGAGGACATTAAGACCCAGTATGTTGTTGGCAGCCCCGGGGATAACCGCAACCTCGGTTGGGCCAATATTGCAGCCTTCACCGAGTGAGAACTGCACGATCTCGTAGACATTAATCGTCCGAGTACGCCCGTCGGCCATCCGTGCAGCGATGCGTCGACTCGGCTTTAAGCGAAGGTCGCTCGACAACAGCTCGAACGTACTTTCGGCAAGAATGACCATCCCCGCGCCGGTATCAACCATAAATTGAACGTCGGTCTCGCTGCCTAAATTTCCCGTAATGTAGTAATTCCCTGATTTTTTCTGGTCTAGCGGAATCTTATACTCAAAATCCTCCGCACTCGCTGTCGTCGTCAAAGAGGCGCCAAACACAATACTTGCAGAGAAGAGCGTTACACGAAAAAGAGCCATGGGACGAACCTTTAGTCAAAGACTCCTAAACAAGTGCAACAAGCGCGCCAATCGCTTTCTTTGCCCATGGTCTGGGCTCCGCGTGTCGTACAAGGGAGAAATAGCGGTCGAAGGGATATAAAAAAGGGACATCTTGGTGCAATTTTGGACTAAAAACGCATTGTTTTGGTGCGCTTTTGCACGGATTACCTAGACGGGTTTTCGTCAACCTATTATCCTTTTCTCTGGGACAATTGGGTTCCAGCAGCCCAGATGGGCAAAGAGTCTCAGGACAGAGACTACTGAGGAGGTAAACTAACGATGCGATCTTTAAACCTTCTAGCAGGCGGTTTAGCTGTGCTACTCAGCAACACAGGATTGGGTGCAGACGTTTGCACTGAGAATTGCGTTGAACGAATTGTGACAGATTTCAAAGGGAAGCCGCCTTTTAAGCGCACCATCGAAAGAGTGCCCGCTATCGAAATAGCACAGGTCGAAATAATCGAATCCGAGCCAGTCGACATGGTCGAGGTCAGGACAATAGAGTACAGAGGAAAGCCGCCCTTTAAGCGCAGCAAGGAACTAGTTCCTGTTGTGGATATCATGCAGGTAGAAATGGACTCTGCTGCGCCGGTTAAAAAATCACGGTCGAAAAAGTTCGGTGGCCGTCCGCCTTTTAGGCGTTAGCGCTACCCGATTTACAGACAAAAAAAACCCGACTTCAGTCGGGTTTTTTGATTATGGCGGAGAGAGAGGGATTCGAACCCTCGATAAGATTTCTCCTATACGCCCTTAGCAGGGGCGCGCCTTCAGCCACTCGGCCATCTCTCCATTAAACTGTATTGTGCTACTTCGTCGGTCGGGACTCCTCAACCTTCAGCCACTAGTCCACGTCTCCAAAACCGCGGGCATAATAGCACAGACCTTAAGCCTTCGAGAAGCGGGGTTCTATACTACTTCGGTTTCTTTAAAACGTTTGATTTCATTGATGTCGAAGCCAAGATCAGAGAGGATCTCGGTGGTGTGTTCTCCTAAGGCTGGAACTGGGCCTAAACTGGGCTCAAAACTGCTGTTATTACCCGGGGGTTTGAAGCTCTTAACAGCGCCCTTGGGGGTGTCTGTGTCGATAAGGCGGTTGAGCGCCTTCAGCTGCGGGTGATCCCACACTTCCGGCATATCATTTACATTAGCGAAGGCAATTTGGGCCTGATCTAGTTTGTTGGCCACTTCTTTCGCCGTGAAATTGGCGAATTTCTGTTCGATTATCTTTTTTAAGGATTCTCGGTTGGATGAGCGGGAGACATTCTTGGCAAATCGGGGGTCGCTGGTAAGCTCGGTTTGTTCGAGCACGCTTTCGCAAAACAGGGCCCACTCTCGCTCGTTCTGCAGCCCTAGCATGATGACTTTTTCATCGCCGGTTACGAACGCGCCATAGGGATAGATGCTGGCGTGATCGGTGCCGGTTCTGTGCGGTGGGGGTGCGCCGTCGTAGGCATAATTTAGTGGAAAGCCCATCCACTCAACCATGGCTTCCAGCATGGAGATATCGATATTGCTGCCTTTGTCTGTCTTCGACCGTTGAATCAGTGCCGCCAGTATGGCCGTCTGCGCCTGCATGCCCGCCGCGATATCCGCTATGGAGATGCTACTCTTTACCATCTCATCTGCCGTGCCGGTGATGCTGAGAAGACCCGCTTCGGCCTGTACTAACAAGTCATAGGCTTTCTTCTTCTCATAGGGGCCGGAAGAGCCGTAACCCGAAATATTGCAGACGATTAGCTCCTCGTATTCTTTATGCAGCCGCTCGAAATCGAGCCCCATCTTGCTGGCGGCGCCTGGCGCCAGGTTTTGTACCAGCACATCGGCGGATTCTAGCAGTCTATGCAGAATCGGTCCCGAGTCCTGATGTTTCAAGTCCAGTGTTAGGCTCTTCTTCGATCTATTGGTCCAGATAAAATGGGAGGACTGACCCTTTACGCGATCATCGTAATTTCGGGCGAAGTCGCCAGTCCCACGCCTCTCTACTTTTATAACCTGCGCTCCCAGCTCTGCAAGTTGACGAGTACAAAGTGGGGCGGCTATCGCGTGCTCTAGAGAGACTACTGTTATTCCCTGTAGCGGTGGAGTGTCGATCATGGATTGCTTGCTCGTACACTGGCTTCCATACAAAGATTCCCGGCGTTATCGGCGATCCACAGCCGACTGGCTCCCGAGTCATCCAGTTTGGTGCCGCAGACCTGAAAGTCGGCGATATCGAATACGGGTTGTGTGGCCTTAAACTCGAATTCCGACAGGACTGCCTGTGGATGTTTCTCGCTAAACAATTCGAGAAGAAGTGTGGCGAGTAGCGGGCCGTGCACCACCAGACCAGGATAAGATTCGGTCTCGCTGGCATAGGCGCGGTCATAGTGAATTCTATGGCCATTGAATGTTAGGGCTGAATAACGAAAAAGAAGAACCGGGTCCGGGGTGATAGTCCGTTCAAAATCGAATTTGTCATCGGCGGGCAATGGCTGTGCAGCAGCGGCATTCTCCTTGGCGACATCCCGGTAGACGATATCGTGTTCTTCGCGTAGTAAGAGACCGGAACTGTTGGAAAAATCATGGCCTACACATACGAAGGCAAGATCGCCGGACCGGCCCTGTTTTAAAGAAACCGATTTGATGCTGGAGACCCGTTCAATAGTTTCGCCAAGCCGCAGCGGGCGCAGGAACTGCAGTCTGCTGCCAGCCCACATTCGCCTGGGCAATGGAATAGGTGGTAGAAAATCGCCTCTGTGTGGGTGTCCATCGATAGCCAGGGCGGACTGTCTGGCGGGGTGTAGAAAATATAGCCAGTGCCATAGCGCGGGCAGGGAATCGCCGTTGGCAAAAGTGGTGTCCTCTCTATCGAGGGTTGCAGCGAGCCCCTCCATAGGCCCGCTTGTTAGGATATCGGATGACGTCTGCTGCCTGCCTATCCAATCTTGATACTGCTGCTCTTGTTCGTTCTGCATTGTGGGAGAAACTATCCGGACACCATAAAGGATGCTAAGTTGTGAGAATCTAATGGATGATAGTACAAGATGCCAATAAAATAAGCGCCTGATATTGATCTGAAGGCTACTGAGTGCAGCTGGAGCTTAACTGTGACCGGAAAATATTTTGAAGAACTAGAGCTGGGGATGCTGTTTGAGCATATGCCCCACAGAACCATAACAGAAACAGACAATCTGCTTTTCAGTACCATGACTCACAATCCGCAGCCACTGCATATCGATGCGGAATTCGCCAAGACTACGCAGTTTGGTCAGATACTGGTGAATAGTTATTTTACGCTGGGTTTGGTCGTCGGTCTGTCCGTCGGCGATACCACCTTGGGCACCACGATTGGCAACCTGGGCATGGATAAGGTGGAGTTTCCGAATCCGGTATTCATCGGCGATACACTGCGTGTGCAAACCAAGATCGTAGAGAAACGTGAATCGAAAACCAAGCTCGACAGAGGGATTGTCTGGTTCGAGCATTTGGGAATCAATCAGAGAGATGAGGTCGTTTGTGAGTGTCTTAGGAAAGGCATGATGCTGCGGAAACCACAATGAGGTTAAGAAGATCGCTACATTTCGTTCCTGGGGGCAATGAGAAGATGCTGAATAAGGCCCTGGGTCTTCCGGCAGATTCTCTAATCCTCGACCTGGAGGATTCGGTAACACCGGATCGCAAGATTAACGCTCGAGAAGAAGTGTGTGAGTGGTTGGCACAGGCAGATTTTAAGCAGCAAGAGAAATTGGTTCGCATAAACCCGATGGATTCGCAGTGGGGGAGGGATGATCTTGAGGCGGTTCTGCAGCATAGACCAGACGGCATTGTGCTGCCCAAGGTATTGGACTTGAAGGCGGTGCATGCCGTCGATCAGCTGATCACCAATCAGGAAAAATTAGCCGGCGCAGACTACAGCGACATCAAGCTAGTTCTAATTGGTACGGAAATGGCGGCAGCCGTGTTTAATCTTCAGCAGATGGTGAATCATGAGCGGGTTAGTGGCGTCACCTGGGGTGCTGAAGACCTGTCGGACTCTTTAGGCGCGCGTGCGAAGCGCGACGAGAACGGCAACTACCTGGAGGTTTTTAACTTCGTGCGCTCTATGTGTCTGCTCGCAGCTGTGGCCGCCAAGGTGCAGCCTATTGATGCGGTGTATGTGGATATCAAGAACACTAAAGGTCTGCGCAAAGAGTGCAGGGCGGCGGCTGACATGGGTTTTACTGGCAAGTTAAGCATCCATCCAGATCAGATCGATATCGTGAATCAGGCCTTCACGCCAAGCCATGCCGAGCTTGAAGCGGCATTAGAGCTGGTCGCCGCCTTCGAAGAGCATGCGGCGCGAGGAGAGATGGCGTTCAAACACCAGGGTGAGATGGTCGATATGCCGCACCTTAAGCGCGCGCAATACCTGTTGGATATGTTCGGGCGCAATAAAGCGGGTGAAGGTTAATTCGTGAACTTTGAAGAGACACAGGAACAAATCCTGATTCGTGAATCGGTGCGCAAGCTTTGCAGCGCCTATCCCGATGACTATTGGGAGCGACACGACGGGGAGGGAATCTATCCCCAGGATTTTTTCGATGAGGTTGCGAGCGCCGGATGGATCGGTATCGCAATGCCGGAGAAATATGGCGGGGCTGGCAAGGGTATTCAGGAAGCGGCGATAGTATTGGAAGAAGTCGCGGCCTCCGGCGCTGCGATGAACGGCGCCACGCCATTACATCTTTCTATCTTCGGCATGCACCCGGTGGTAAAACACGGCAGCGAGGCGATGCGTGAAAAATATTTGCCCGCGGTGGCGCGGGGCGAATTGCAGGTAGCCTTCGGCGTCACGGAGCCGAATGCGGGCAGCGATACCACCTCTATAGAGACCTTCGCGCGCAATAACGGCGATCATTATCTAGTCAAGGGGCGCAAGGTATGGACTACCAAGGCCTTCGAGTCAGAGCGGGTTCTGTTGCTGGTGCGCACTACAGCGAAGGAGAAGGTTAAGCGTAAGACAGATGGCATGACCCTGTTGTTGGCCGAGTTACGCAAACCAGAAGTGTCGATCTCGGCCATCGGGAAGCTGGGTCGTAACGCGGTACGCACCTGCGAGGTGGTATATGACGACCTCAAGGTTTCGATAGAAGACAGGGTAGGTGAGGAGGGCGAGGGCTTTCGCTACCTGCTCGATGGCTTGAACGCCGAGCGAATTCTCATTGCCGCGGAGTCTATCGGTATAGGCAGGGCCGCGCTGCGTAGAGCCGTGCAATACGCGAACGATCGAGTCGTGTTCGATAGGCCCATAGGTAAGAACCAAGGCATCGCCTTTCCATTGGCCGAGGCGCGCATGAAGCTGGATGCGGCGGAGCTAATGAATAAGAAGGCAGCCTGGCTAATAGACAATGGTCAGCCCTGTGGTAAAGAGGCGAATATGGCGAAGTGGCTTGCCGCCGAGGCTGGGTTCTTCGCGGCGGATGCGGCGATACAGACCCATGGTGGTTTTGGTTATGCGCGTGAATATCATGTGGAGCGTTATTGGCGCGAAGCGAGATTGATGAAGCTCGCGCCGATCTCTCAGGAAATGATTCTCAATTACGTCTCAGAACATGTGTTAGGTTTGCCGCGCTCCTATTAGGAAATTATAGGCCGGAAACCTAACATACTATACGAGGCTCTTAGTCAGACGATAGTCTTTATCGCTTCTTCCGCCTCGGTGAATTCAAGGTCTAAGTCCGCAGCCACCTCTGGTCGCGCCAGCTTGCCTTTGCAGACATTCAGCCCGTTTAGAAGATGCTTGTTCTCGGCAAGCGCGCTATGTATCCCCTTGCTGGCAAGTTCCCTTATATACGGTAGGGTTGCATTGTTTAGTGCCTCGGAGGCTGTCTTCGGCACGGCGCCGGGAATATTGGCTCCGCAGTAATGAATTACACCATCGACTATGAAGGTTGGGGCTTTGTGTGTGGTAGCTCTGGAGTTCTCGCAGCAACCACCCTGATCGATAGCTACGTCGGCGATGACAGAACCCGGTTTCATTTTTTTAACCAGCTCTGCCGAGATGAGTTTGGCCGCGGCTCCGCCTGGCACGAGCACGGCTCCTACCAAGAGATCGGCATCAATGGCATAGTGCTTCAGGGATGCCGCTGTAGAAATAACGCAATTGATCCGATCGGAATACTTGTCGGTCAGCTGCTGTAGGCGCTTCTCGGACCTGTCCAGTATCGTTACCTTGGCGCCCAGGCCAAGGGCAATCTTACAGGCATTCTCGCCAACAACACCGCCACCGATGATGACAACGTGTGCGCCGGGAACGCCGGTCGCACCGCCCAGTAATACTCCCATGCCACCATTGTGTTTCCCCAGATGCGCGGCGGCTTCCTGCACGGACAGTCTGCCTGCAATCTCCGACATCGGTGTCAGCAAGGGCAGGGTACCGTGGTCATCGGTTACGGTCTCGTAGGCAATGCATACAGCGTCGCTATCGATAAGCTCGCGGGTCTGATCGGGGTCGGAGGCAAGGTGTAGATAGGTAAACAGGGTGTGTTCAGGCCTAAGCAGCATACGCTCGGCGTGGTTCGGTTCCTTCACCTTGATGATGAGTTCGCCCCGGGCAAATAACTCGCCTACATCTTTTGCTATTTTAGCGCCAACCGATTTGTAGTCTTCATCACTACAGGAGATGCCGGCACCTGCCTGAGTTTCAATCCAGACTTCGTGGCCATCGTCGATTAGCGTTTTTACTGATTTAGGTGTGAGAGCGACTCGAAATTCCTGGTCTTTACTCTCTTTTGGGCACGCAATTTTCATGAGCATTCCTCATCGGCTAGGTTTGGGCTTTTGGCCCGGTTCGACATGCCGGATTCTTTTGGAATTGGCATGACAGCGTCGAGGCGCAGTTGAGCGAAAAGCGGTTTCAAAAGCAAGGAATATCGTATATAAAACAACATCATTGATGCGCATACACCCCCACAGGAATTTTTATGAATAGAACAATAAAGCTGGCACTGATTTTCTCGTTCGGCCTCTTTCTAAGTGCTAACCCCTCGGCACAGGAACTGAGCGAGAATGATGATCCAGAGTTTCAGCGCGTCGCGCCTTTTCAGGTTTTCGACAATCTCTACTATGTGGGTGCCAAATGGGTCGCTGCCTGGGTATTGGAAACTGACCAGGGCTTGATTCTGTTCGATACGCTCTATGGTGACCTAACCGATATCGTCATCGATGGTATTCGTGAGCTAGGCATGGACCCTAACGATATTCGCTACGTGGTGGTTACCCATGCCCATTACGATCACATCGGTGGTGCCAGAAGAATTCAGGAAGAGTTTGGGGCGGTGGTTCTAATGACCGAGGAAGACTGGCAGATGGTGGATGAAGATCCCATCTACAGAGAGTATCCCAAGCCCATGCGTCATCTTCTAGTCACCGACAACGGCACCGTTAATCTGGGCCGCACCGGACTGCGTTTCGTGAAGACACCCGGCCACACACCCGGTGTCGCCTCTACCCGTTTTACAGTCTATGACAACGGCTTTCCCTTTCAGGCCTTCATGTTCGGTGGCGTAGGGCTAAATTTCGAGGGTGTAGAGCGCACCGAGACGTATATCAGCAGTGTCAAGCGTCTACAGAGCATGGGTGATATCGAAGTGAATATTCCTAACCATGCAGCCTCCGGTGACGTATTCGAGCGCTACGAAATGCTGAAAGACCGCAAGGAAGGCGAGCCCCATCCCTTCGTCGATCCAGAGAGCTACACAGCCTGGTTGGATCAGTTGCTGGTTATGGCAGAAGCCAAGCTAGTAAAAGAGAAGGCAGCCGCCGGGCAGTAGCCTGGCAGACTAGGCTGCAAACTGCTGGAAAAATGCTCGGCACTGCACAAGGGCCTCATCGCCAGACTTGCCGAAGGCCAGCGCCTGCTTGCGCTGCTGCCTTAGGGTATTACCAGCCACCTCATTCCAGTTCTTCTTGCGGTATTCGAACAGCAGAGGTCCAGCGGCGGACATTCGTGAGTTCCTTGAAGGTGCGAATTTACAGACATTCTAGCGGTGGTCTTATAGTGAAGCCGTTACCTCATGGGTAGCGGCCTAAGGCTTAAATTCAGCAATCGGAATTAATTAACATTCTCATATAAATTAACTAGTCTGTTGATTTATATAAGATAAAAGAGGAAAGTTAATGTGTTACTCGAGCTGCCATATGGCGTATTGGCGACGCGCCTGCTGCAATTGCTCGGTACTCATCCGGGTCTCCAGACTCGCGCGCAATGCCTCTGCCTCAAGGCTCTCGTTCGCCAGGGCAATGCTGGACCAGGCATGGGCCAGTATCAGGTCGTCACTGCGCTGATCTCCAGAGAATAGACCCGAGATCGCCTTACTCAGCCGCGCAACAAAGCCAAGCTCTTCCATGGAAAGGTCGCCGTCGGCATACATATTGGCGAGAAGCAGGGCAGAGTTACCATGGCCCGCTCTGGCCGCGCTCTCGAACAGCTCTACAGCCTTTTCCTGATCTACCCCTACACCATCACCGGCGTAATACAGGCTGCCGAGATTAAACTGTGCAGCAACATGCCCCTGAAGTGCCGCCGCCTCGGTCCAGCGGAAAGCCTCGGCTAAGTCCTTATCAACCCCCTGACCGGTAAAATACAGAATCCCCAGGTTATATTGAGCCAGATCCAGCCCTTCCTCGGCCGCAATGGTGAACTCATGCAGGGCAGTCTCGAAGTCACCATTGAAGGCAGCGTTCACCCCAGCCTCGTAGTCAGCGAAGGATACCGGCGTGATAATTAGGAGTAGGGCACAGCCAAGTGCAAGAATTCTGTTGCTAGGGGCAACTAGTCCATTGATTTTGTTCATAATCACCATGGTAATACAGCTATTCGGTTGAGAAAACACATAGACGGCAACTAGAGCCATTTATGTCTATGAAAAATCACTGACTTCGCTATAATACCGCCCTCTTACGCACAGGCTCTTGATCTAAAGTGTGTTGAGGAGAGTTTTACAGATTACGCACCCGTAGCTCAGCTGGATAGAGTACCTGGCTACGAACTAGGGGGTCGCACGTTCGAATCGTGCCGGGTGCGCCATTACATAAAAAAGGGGACCTAAAAGGTCCCCTTTTTTATGTAATGTTGTAACCAGCCGAAAGATTGTGCCCCTGCAGTGGCCCATCCTCTATGGCAAGATCAAAGCACCCTGATTCCTCAAGTTGTTAAGTTGTTAGTGTCCCCTGGAGAGATAGCATGAACAGAATATTTGCGAGTCTGGTTTTTAGTCTCGTCGCCGTAGTAACAGTTAGCGTAACTGAGGCACAAGATTGGCAGGGCGAAGATTACAACCTGTCTATGTCGGGCGCGCTGATCAACGATCATTGTGGGAGAGTCTGGCAGGGCGGGGGATATGTAAGTATTCATGCCTGTAATTACCGTCTGGCGAATCTTTTTACCGTTGCTATTTCGATGCAGCACTTCGAGGATTGCACGGTGTTAGCAAGAGGAGACATCGTTATGATTGCCGATTGCATGGTAGAGCGTTTTAATGCCTGGGTTGTACAGCAAGCGCAATAGCGAAGTCGGAATACAAAAGAAACAAAAGGGGTCGGAGGGATTTAAAATAAATCCCTCCGACCCCTTTTTTTCTTTAGTTCGGCGAATTTATTTAGTGTGGGTTGTTACCGTGTCCAGATCCGTGAGCTGCGTGAGGGGAGTCATCCGATGCTCCAATATTAGCGTGGTCTTATGCCAAGACATTGCCTCGCAGTAACAGCATTGCTGAGACTGAGCCGGTCAGAGTGATCGATCTGGATACTATAAGAGCAGACAAAATATTCATCTTCGATCCTTTCGTTAGTGTGAGTCATTAGTATATTCACTACGGTCAAAAAGCAATGGAGTCAGCATGCTCTGACCTACCAACACATGCGACAAAACCTATCGGTTCTAATCAATCTTCGCAAACTTTTGAATCCGTCTATTTATCACATCCGCGATATAGGCGTTGTCCTCATGATCAAGCGTTAGCGCATGTGCCTCACCGAATTGTCCGTTGGCAGTCCCGGGTCTGCCGATAGCGCCCAATACCTTACCTGTCATATCAACCTTTGCCAGCTGTCCATCGAAGCCTGTAGTGATATACATATGCCCATCGTCGTGCAGGAAAATTGCACAGACCATGGCCTCAAAGTTCCACTCACCCAGTAAGCCGCCTTCGGTGTCGAAGCGATGAATGCGCATGTTCTCGCGGTCGGCTACATAGATGACGTCGTCGGCATCGATCTCAATGGAATGAGCGACCCAGAACTGACCAGGTCCGTAGCCGCGGCTACCCCACTGCGTTATAAATTCGCCATCGGAATTGAATTTCAGCACTCTGGGATTGTCTGAACCATGACCCTGGGCCACATAGATATTGCCTGCAGAATCCAGTGCCAGGTCGTTAGGTTGCTGGAACAGATGGGCGCCGGCGGCCTCATCCCATTCGCCACTTTCACCCCGGGTTCCGATAGTCATCAGTTCATTGCCATTTTGATCCAGCTTCATGACCACGTGATCGGCAACGTCGGTAACCCAGATAGTATTGTCTGCTTCGAGGTGTAATCCGTGGGCGCGACGGACCAAGCCTTCTTGACCAAAAGACCGAATGAATTCGCCATCGCTATTAAATTCAAGGAAGGGGGTGCTGCCGCGACTGAACACCACCAGGTTTCCCTGTGAGTTCACTGCCACCCCTGCGTAGGACTCTCCCTCGAAGGCCTCGGGCATCTCAAATGCTTCGCTGTACTCGATCGCTTCATAGTCGGTGAGCGTATAAGCCTGCAGGGGAAAGAGTGGTCTATTGGGTCGCTGAGCCGCAACTTCTGCGGAAGCTGTAAGTAGCGTCAGTAGGCACAGCGTGTTTATTATTTTCATTTTATTATTCCTTTTTGAGGAAGCGCTAAACGCCTCTCTTCTGGGTTAATCGAAGCCTGTTCAAATTTTATTGGTTACGTGAAGTTGGGAAGAAGAATAAGAGCTATCTCCCTCAGAGTCCAGCTTGTGCAAGATGCGTCGTCTCTGCTTGCGTTTATCATTGTGGTGCCCTAAAACATCACGATCCAGAGTGGGTCTGGCCTTGCTAGTGCACAAGCATAATGCAATGAAGCCAGTCGTGGGTTATTGAGAGGGACTCCAAGCCCTGTAAGCTATTGAATATTCAATATAAATGTGTCGGAAGGTCGAGTATTTAGTCAATGCTTGTCGTATCGAAACCTGTTAGCAGCTAATGTAGCCTGGAAATTTTTTAAATCACCGTATTCATTCAAATTGCACCCCACAATAAGCTGCTGTATAAACGACGCTTGAGATTTAAGGAGCAAGAAATTGAAAAAAGAAACTCTAGCCATTCACGCAGGTTATGAAACCGACCCAACGACCAAGTCGGTAGCGGTGCCTATATTCCAAACCGTTGCCTACGAGTTTGACAATGCGCAACACGGTGCCGACCTCTTCGATCTGGCGGTGCCCGGTAACATCTATTCCCGCATCATGAATCCCACCAACGATGTGTTGGAGCAGCGCGTAGCTGCGATGGAAGGAGGGCTGGCTGGGTTGGCTGTGGCTTCCGGTATGGCGGCTATCAATTATGCTGTTCTTACTATTGCCAAAGCGGGTGACAATATTATTTCAACACCACAGCTCTATGGTGGCACTTACACACTATTCGCGCATATGTTGCCGAGTCAGGGCATCGAGGTGCGTTTCGCCGAGGACGATTCCGCCGAGGCGATCGCGAAGCTAATCGATGATAAGACTAAGGCAGTTTACTGCGAGAGTATTGGTAACCCGGCAGGCAATATCATCGATCTTGAGTCTGTCTGCTCAGCCGCCCATGCGAAGGGCGTGGCAGTGATTGTCGATAATACGGTGGCAACACCGGCCCTGTGCAACCCGATCGATTTTGGTGCCGATATTGTCGTGCATTCATTGACTAAGTACATAGGTGGCCACGGCACCTCCATAGGCGGCATGATTGTAGACTCGGGCAAGTTTCCCTGGGCAGAGCACAAAGATCGCTACCCAGAATTGAACGAGCCTGAACCTTCCTATCATGGTGTGGTGTACACCGAGGCATTGGCCGAGGCAGCCTATATTGGTCGCGCTAGAACGGTTCCTCTGCGAAACACCGGCTCGGCGCTTTCACCGATGAATGCCTTCTTCCTGTTGCAGGGCCTGGAGACGCTGAGTCTGCGCATGGAGCGTCACTGTTCCAACGCGATGGCCGTTGCCGAATACCTGCAGAATCATGACAAGGTAGAGTGGGTTAATTTTGGTGGTCTAGAGAGTGACTCTAACCATGCGTTGGCGAAAAAATACTGCGGTGGCGTTCCAGCATCGCTGCTGACTTTCGGCATCAAAGGCGGCTTCGATGAAGGTGTTCGCTTCTACGACGCATTGGCTATGATCAAGCGTCTGGTGAATATTGGCGATGCCAAAACCCTGGCCTGTCACCCGGCCTCGACTACCCACAGACAGCTTAGTGAGACGGAGCAGTTAGCGGCAGGGGTGACTCCTGAGACCATGCGCATCTGCGTAGGCATCGAACATATCGACGATATCATAGCCGATATCGAGCAAGCCTTAGCGGTGGTATAACGGCATTAGCAAATCAGAGAATTAATGAACATGAAAAAAATATTTGTAATTTTAGCACTTGCGGCAACTTTAATTGCTTGCGAGAGTTTGTACGAAGTCTCGGACATTGCCGACATTAGATCGCAGCGACAAGTTGACGCCTACAATTCAACGGTTGCCGCAGAGGAAGACAAGCTGGTCTGTACTCGCGAGAGGCCATTGGGCAGCAACATCCCCAGGTTCGTCTGTATGACGGTTGCCCAGCAATCAAGATTAGAGGTTAGAGCACGAGATGAGCTGCAACTGATTCGATAGATTGAGGATACTATTGCGGATCTTTAATTTGATAGCCAAGACAGTAATACCGAATTAGTGATTCAGTAACTTCGCTCAAGACTATTTGTATCGAGCGAAGTTGCTGTTCTGTTTGAGTCTCTGCTAACAATCGGTAGTATACGAAGCAAAGTTCTCAGTACGCTATAATCTGAATAGAGTAACGTCACACTTTGCATTATTAGATACGCCAGTAGCAGTAGAGCCTATGATAGCGGCTTGCAATGCTTTCTTTGAATGAGTTCCAAGAATTACCAAATCGGCCTTGCGCTTCTCTGCTTCTCTGCAAATACCCTCGTATGGCTTGCCCACCTTAATGTGACAGTTCTTCTTGCTGATACCAAAGGGCGCAGTAATTTTTCGATTTTTGGCGCGATGTCTTCTTTCAATGTCTTCTGGTAGTCGCTGGGCAGAAGCTTGTAGGGGAGAACATGGATTACGACAAGTTTGGCTCCGCATAAGTTTGCGAGCTCGGAAGCCTTGGCAAGTACCATCTTTCCTTCTTGTGATGCCTCGATTGCACACAAAATCGTTTTGTAAATAGTTATTCCCTCTTAAAAAACATTGATTGCAGGCCAAGCAACTACAAGGCCGAGGATATCCCATAGAGAAATCTATGATTGCTGTGCTGGAGTAACTAAGTATGCTGAGGAATTGCTCTTTAGAGTTCGGCTGGAGCCTTTATAGTGCTAGCCCCGGGGCAGGGTGAAATTGGTAGACCTTCGAGTGGCTCTAAGGCTTACTATCTTGTAAATCTTATAACTCACTGATCTAATAGTTAGACTGGTCCACTTTTGGCAACAATCAGGCATTGGTAAATTTTGTATCAGCTAAGGTCTCTAGGAAAAATGAGCGTATTTCTAATAGTCTTGCTGCTATCTAATAGCAGTTTAGCGTTGGAAATTCTGACTCATGGCTCACATCAGCACGGGTCGACTGAGATGGCTCAGCACGAGATGCATAGCCAGAGCGCCATGGGAGAGATGGGTCATCAAGGTGAGCAGTCGGCAAGTAGTTCGAGTGTAGAGCCCAGTATTGAAGATTGCCTGTGCGATGATATTTGTTGCGTTAGCTCGGTCGGCTTTGGGCCGGGAGTCAACGAAGACCATATTCCTCTGCTAGACCGAGGCCTTCTCGGCTATCCTAATTTCTACAGTTCCGTCTCTCTGGATCTACTGCTTCCTCCGCCAACAGCCTAGCATCTTTTCTTTTCTGCAATTTGTTTTTAATTCTTTCTTTGGAGAAGGATCGTGGCTTCACGTTTTCTACTTATTACGCTTATATGTTCTGTACTACTCTTGTCTGGACAGAGCACTGCTGCTGTCGTCGAGTATGAGTTTGCTATCGATGTTAAAGAGGTCAATCTAACGGGTGCGCCGGTTGAGGCGCTCGCCATAGATGGGAAGATTCCAGCACCGACAGTAACCGCTGCCGTTGGCGACACCCTTCGCGCGACTTTTCACAATCGTCTGGACGTGAAGACATCGGTCCACTGGCATGGGATTCTATTGCCAAGCGATCAGGACGGTGTCCCTTATCTCAATACTCAGCCTATTGGCCCTGGCAAGTCTCATACCTTCGAGTTTCCCATCACACATGCCGGTACCTTTTGGTATCACTCACACACTGACCTGCAAGTTCAGCGGGGCCTCTATGGCGCGATTGTGCTCACAGAAGAAAATCCGGAGCAGGCGATAGAAGAGCGAGTCGTGTTGTTCTCGGATTGGACTGATGAGCCCGTCGATTCGGTGCTCACAAATCTCAAATCCCGTGATGATTTTTATGCCTTCAAACGAAGAACCATTCAATCCTGGGACAAGGTGCTAGCGAATGGGGGCGAAGCGATTCGCAATCGTCTGAGAAGTTCTCTGACGCGTATGGGACCAATGGATCTGGCCGATGTCGGCTACGATGCCTTTCTGGTCAATGGGCAGCAAGTTAGCGCTTTCGAAGATATTGACTCCAGTGCGACGCAGGTAAAGTTGCGCATGATAAATGGCTCTACATCGAGCTACTACGAGGTGGAATACGCCTCGGGACCAATGACGGTGATAGCCGCAGATGGGCAGGATGTGATGCCGATAAAGGTGCAGCGCCTGCGCTTCTCAACGGCTGAGACCTATGACGTGTTGGTCCCGATAGTGTCTGGCAGGGCTTCGGAATTAAGAGCAACATCTATCGATGGCTCCGGTTACAGCAGCCTGTTCATAGGTGAGGGCCAGAGGCTCGCCGCGCCTGATGTGCCTAGACCGAACCTATTCCTGACAAATCACATGGATATGGGGGAGTCAACTAGCATGCCTATGCATGAGCATGACGAACACGCCATGCCAATGCACGAGCAAGAAGAAGTTGCTGCTCCAATGCATGAGCATGAAGAACATGCTATGCCAATGCGCGCGCAGGAAGAAGCTGTTACTCCAATGCATGAGCATGAAGAACACGCCATGACTATGCGCGAGCATGATGCAACCTCCAGGTCCGTGCAGGCTGCTGAGCGCATGACGATGGAACAAGATGTCATAGCGCATATGACGGATTATTCCGCCTTGATGGCAACAGAGTCGACGCAGCTTCCGGCTAGTCAACAGTGGCGAGAAATAGACCTTAGGCTGACCGGAAACATGGAGCGCTACGTATGGAGCCTAAACGGTAAGACCGCGCGGGAAGATCCGCAGATTCTGATCAAGAAGGGTGAGAATGTCAGGTTTCTGTTAAGCAACGATACGATGATGCATCACCCTATGCATCTGCACGGACATTTCTTCCGAGTGGTGAACCAACACGGTGAACGCAGCCCTCTGAAGCACACGGTAAATGTCCCGCCCATGGGTAGTGTGGTTATCGAATTCGATGCGAACGAAGAAGAGGATTGGCTATTTCACTGTCACAATCAATACCATATGAAAACAGGTATGAATAGGGTGGTGAGTTACGAGGATACTAGCCTGTTCACCGCCGATGTGGAAAAATTGATCCGGCCTTCAAGGCGATGGTTCGATGTTAATAATTTTCATGCCATGAACTCGTTTTTGGACTACGAGCTTTCGTTCGCAGACGAGCGTAACGAGTTCAGGTTCGAGCTTGATACTAATATTTCTGATAGCTATGAGATACATGCGACCTATGACTACTATTTCAATCGATTCGTGTCCGGCTTCGCCGGGGTAGAGATTCGTGAGCACCACCATGGCAAGGATCACGATATCGGTATTGCGGGGCTGAATGTGACCCTGCCAATGCTAATCGATAGCGAATGGAGGGTGAATGATCATGGGCGCTTCAGGTTGGAGTTGCAGTCGGAGCTGCAGTTCACGCGGCACTTCGGATTCGATTGGCGCTGGAACACAGACAGCGAGTACAGGTATGGACTCAACTACCGAGTAAACAACCGCTGGTTGCTTACATTGCATACGGACACTGAATATGGCGATGGCGTTGGTGTTAAGTTCTTCTATTGATACCTGCTAGGGTTCTCAGAAGTTCGCCCGAACCTTAAACACGAGCTCTGCTCCAGTGCTGGAGCAGGGCCGTTCCGTCTCGCGTAGCCTGCCATCGCGAAGATAGCCAGTGTAGCGCTTGCGCTCCAGGCATCTAATTTCGTCTTCCGCGTTATTCAGCTCCATGCTATAGGTGAGATTTCCATAGCCAAGCTTTTCGGCAAAGAACTTCAGCTCGGGTCGCAGTTTTCCGCTTCCATAGAACTGGACGTTGTCGATATCGTAACGCACTCGATTGCCGCCCGTGCCCCCGACATCTCCGAATCCATCCTGATAGTTTATGCCGAAGCTAAGATTCTGTGCGGGTACGTCTTGCCGGTACCCCAGGCGAAACCCGCCTCGGTCGAAGGGGATGATTGTGCGTTTCTTGGCTATCAGAGGATCGAAGATATAGGCGTCCTCGAAGTTTATAGCAGCGGTGACAACAGCCTGCGGCAGATTCAGGAAGCCCAGCCTTATGCTGGCGTTGAGGTACAGCCCGAACACCTTGCCGTCGCCTACATTGCCATTGGCGCTTATGGGAGCGAGCGGGTCGGTTGTCACGTCTACCTTACCTATTGAGTTAGAGACATCATAGTAGAAGAATCGAGAATTCAGGACGCCGCCATCATTCGGCAGTCTGTAATCCAGGTTGATGGTGTAGCGCCAGGTTTGTTCCTGCTCTAGCTCGGGGTTTCCAGCGATGGTGTCTTGGTCGTCATCCTGTTGATTCACACCGGCGGAGAAATCGGCGAAGCTCAGCTGCGAGACATCTTTCTCTGCCGAGAGGCGCAGCTGAAAGCTACGCTTCATGTCGAAGCGAAAATCCACTTTGGGTTTGATGAAATCGAAATCGCGCGTCTTGTTGATGTCGCCGGATTGTTCTATCTGGGAAGTTTCATAGAAGAGCGAGCTTTCAAGAGACATGCGGTCGTTGATCTGCCAGTTGTGAATGGCGAAGCCTTCAAATCTTATCTCTTCGACTTCGGAGAACGCGTTGGGCACAGGGATAGGTCTGAGGCCGCCAAATTCTGGAGAGCTTGCTCCGGGAATATTAAGTCCCAGACGCAGTGCTGAGTTCTGTATAGTCTGCGCACCTTCCACCCCGAGTTCGAGTGACTGAGCCGCTGCGACCGGCCAGGTGTAAGAACTACGGGCGATGCGCTCCTGATATTTACTAGACGTATCGAGGAAGAGATCCTTGGTCTCTGCGCCGCCCAAGATTGTGGACACGAAGCTCTCACGAGTGGTGGTACGATCCCGTTCATTGATGATGAATAGGAATTTGTATTTACCGCCGTTGTCGAAGTTGTGTTCATAGTCGCCGCCGAGCTCCCAATTATCATCAGTAGACGGAAGCTCCTCACGTTCATAGGTAATCGGGGCGTTCGGCAATTGATAATTAGTGATCGTCCGTGACAGGCTGGCCGGTGGGTTGCTCTCGCTATACAGAAAGTTGAATGCGATGCGGTCGGTAGCAGAGGGCTGATACACAACGTTCGAATTTATTCTATAGGTGGTCTGGTCGCGTACTCGATCAAAGTCGCGGGTATCATTCAGCGAATTGTCTGCGAGAAAGCTCACCTCTCTGGTTTCTAGATATTCGTAGTTACTCGCTACGTCCGCACTGAGCAGATAGCTGAGGGAACCGGCCTGCGCACTGTATGAAAAAGTACCATTGGGCTCGACAGTTCCATCGTGAAAGTGGGTGAACCCAAGCTCGCCTGACACGCTGGAACTACTCTGTGATTCGAACAGTACTATGTTTACCAGTTGCCCGCTGTTACGCACATCGAGCTCGCCAGAGCTGCCGCGAATGATTTCGATATAATCAACTTGTTCGGCTGCGATACGATCGAGTTGGCTGCTTTCCTCGTTAGCCTTACCTGCAAGGCGCTTGCCATTGATCAGGATCTGGCTCGATTCTCCTAGCCCTCGCTTATTACCGCTACCGAAACTAGGGACCTGATTACCTTCCAGGGCAAGGCCTATACCTGGAATGCGGCTGAGCATATCGTTAACAGAGACCACTCCGTACTGGGCGAAGTAGGAGGCGGGATAGGTGACGGTCGCGTCATCTTCCGATTCGTTCTGCGCGTAGAGCGGATTTGATAGGGCGATGAGAATTACGACTGTGCCCAGCGCCAGGCACTTGCCAATGCTCATCCTGGCGGGGGTGATAGCTGTGTGATCAGAATAAGTGCTAGCCTTGGTATTCATGGAATTTGCTTATTAATGTTATTGTCGCTGGCTGGTTTCTGCCGCAACCTGGCGTGCTTTTTTTCTTGTACTGCATTTCTATTTTTCAGTTTGGCATTTCCAGCAGAAGTCGAAGCTACCATCGTTCTCCTCTGCACATTTCGAACAATGCCAGGGCGGCGTTGGCGGCGGATTCGTGAGTTGTTCCTCGATGATCGTAGCGGCTCTATCGAAATCCTGATCGTTAGTAATCCATAACTCTATGAAGGTATTCTCGATACCGTGGCGGGCTCCATTTGGAATCGTGTTTTCATTCTTAACAAAGGATTCGATGTCGTTTAGCGCAAGGATATTCTTCGCAGAATGTACTACAGCGATGTTGTCATGGGTGTATACATGCTTCATTGCTGCTATGCCCTATGCCCTATGCATTGCGCTTAATATCTCTGAGACTAAGAATCAATCTAATGCGTGGCGATATCCAACGCAAGAAAGAAGTCCGTTTAATCCTTTTTAATCAAGGTTTTCTGGTCCTCCTATATTTTTATCCCGCTGAGAGGAGAAATGCTCTGGGTGCAGTTTTATTGGGAATAGCGTCTGGTAAGTAGACTCGGGATTAAGAGGCAACATGGGCTGCGATATTCTCGACCTGAATATCCCAGCCACCCGTATTCGTGCGCAGTGCCTCAAGTCGGCGTTTCTCATCGGGTATTGCGCTGAAACCCGATTCGATAATCTGCAGGCGCGTACCACCGTGAATAGGTTGAAGCTTGAATTCGACCAGCGTTTCTATGCCGCCCAGAGGCGCGTTACCACTCGCGTCAGCCACCGGACACCAGGTGTAGGCGAAGAGCTTGTTAGTGTCCATGGTCTTGATCATTGCCTCGAGCCGCATGTGTTCGTAGCCGGGATAGGTAATATTGCCTTCTGTTTTCTCATTCACGACAAACGGCCTCTCTAAGGCGACACGAAACCACTCGCCGAACTCTCTGTGGTCGGTTAGAGCCTGCCATACGCGTTCGATTGGGGCGTTGAGGTCTACATTTTTTCTATTTTGTCTTCTATAACGGTATCCCTGAAGTAATTTTACGAGCATTGATTCGTTGACTTCCCACTTCTGATCATAATGCGTAGTCTAATGCTTGCTCGTTAGTTTGCGATAAACCATTCATGCAGAATGGGTATCTATTCTGATTCTAGTGTCTTGCTGGTGCTGTAAGAAATAGAATTCTTATGCATCTGAAATCATAGAGGCGCGTGAGTTACCGGCCGCCTTGTCGTCAATCTGTTGCTGGCGTCGTCGCTCTCCTCGCAGTCGCAGTTCTTCGGCGTTACTGTCATCGACTGCAGCATAGTCTGCTCGCCAGAGGTCATCTTTCCAGTGGAAGGGACTGCGTTCGATGCTGCCCCCCTTGTCTGCTTTTTCGAGCATCTGTAAGCCGAGGCGCATTATCTCCAGTTGCATCTGCGCGTCAAAAGGAACGCCGCAGGGATTGCCCAGGGGAAAGTCATTGTGCAGGTATCGAGGCGCGCCACAGTGTTCGACGATATCCATCGCAGATCCAATGACCACAGTTAAAATTCCATTGCTTTCCAGATAGCGGGCTAACAGACACACGGTCTGATGGCAGACTGGTCACAACGGGACTAGCACTACTGCGTCAACCTTGTCCTGACGACAGCGCGCTAGAATATCCGGGGCATCTTTCTCCAGAGTATTACGTTGACTGTATTCTGTTGGTATTGAGTGGTAACGCTCGGCGAGCTGCGCTATTAAGCCTTCCTCGGCGCAGCGACCTAGCTGCTGCAGGGGCAGGAATGAGGCAACATCGTCTGTGTGTGTCATGGTCTTGTGCCAGGAAAGTTCCGCAGTATACATTGCGCTCGGAATTGGCTGGCTGGAACAGGAGTAGACCTGACGGTTAGCGCGTCCGGCCTCAGTGTCTGGCATGGCGGTAGTGACTACGGCTACATTGCATTCGCTTAGAGGTTTTGTGGGGGCACAAAATGGCACGTCGTCATGCTGTGCCCACTGGTAGTCATTGGTATAGCCCTGCGCGCGGTAGAAGTTCCGCGTCCTCTCCATGTAGGGCACATCGTTGTCGTTCATGGGAATTCCTCGTTTTCAGAATCACTACCGCTATGAAACGCGCTTGTCTTAGTGAAGTCAACTATTGCCATGATAGGCTAGAGGCCAAGATAAAAAACTTTTGCCAATAGCACAGAAGATGCTTGGGTGAACAACGTCGAAACAACAAGACAGAGGCAGGCAGAATGACGATCAGCACGGTACAGACTTTACTAAGAACCCGTATCATTTCATTATTGCTGCTTGCTTCAATATCAGGACAGTTATGGGCACAACAAGGAGATACAGACGTGAGTACCGAGTCACCAGTAGCAGGAGTTAGCTTTCGTTTCATCGAGTCTAACGGTATACGCATGCGTATCGCCGAGGCGGGTAGTGGCCCGCTAGTGCTCTTGGCCCACGGCTGGCCTGAATCCTGGTATTCCTGGAGGCATCAGATAACGATGCTCGCCGATGCGGGTTATCACGTCGTAGCGCCTGACATGCGCGGCTATGGTGAGACGGATAAACCGGCGAATGTCGAAGACTATGACATCGATCACCTGGCCGGCGACCTCGTCGGTATCATCGATGCGCTGGGCGAGGAGACTGCGATCCTGATCGCTCATGATTGGGGCTCCATAGTTGCCTGGAGCACAGTGCTATTAAACCCGACTCGTTTCACCGCCTTGGTCGCTATGAGCGTGCCCTATGGCGGTCGTGTGCAACAGTCTCCTATGGATAGTTGGCGGCAGGCGTACGGTGAAAACTTTTTCTACATTCTCTACCACAATGAACCGGGCGGCGTAGCCGAGGCGGAATACGATGCCGATCCCCGTGGTTTGATTAGCCGGCTCTACCTGTCTCCCGACTCGCCCAGAGAGCCCGCAACGATAAGCGATCCGCTTAGTTCTGCGGGGGGTTGGATCGGCCGTCTGGGGGCACCCAAAGGCTTGCCCGATTGGCTGGCAGAGGAGGATCTCGATTACGTCGTCGCGCAATTTGAAAGCGCAGGCTTTCGCGGGGGCATAAACTACTATCGAAACTTCCATCGGAATTGGGAAATCACCGAACAACTAGACGGCTCAATGATTGAAATACCGGTGCTGTTTATTGCAGGTTCGCGAGACTCCGTGATAGCAGGGGCAGACGAGGAACGACTTCGCGCTACGATCTCCAGGGCGACCGAGGATCTGCGCGGGGTGGTGCTGATTCCCGAGATAGGGCACTGGGTACAGCAGGAGGCCCCTGCAGAAACGAACGCCGCAATCATGCAGTTTCTCGACGCGCTCTAATAACTAGCGAGCCGAGAGGGTGGTTTTTGACAGTGGAAAGCGCCTAGCGAGTTCTCAGCGGTAGAAGCAGGTCACTGCCCATAGGCCTCTGTACATCGAAGGCTTTCAGGGTTATGGCGACGAAGCTGTAGTAGCCTATTAGGCCTGTTAGATCCGTCACGCCCTCATTGCCGAATATCTCTATAGCACTGGCAAAGGTTTCAGAGCTAACCTTGTCCTCACTGATGACCTCTCGAGCAAACTGCACGATAACCTGCTCGGTTCTACCGAAGCCTTGTATCTCCTCGTTACCCTCTATCGGCCTCCTGAAACGCACGATATCGATAATGTCCTGTTCCAGGCCTGCGGCTCTGGCTAGGGGTTCGTGGGCTGTGTATTCATACTGATTATTTATCTCCCGGGCCGTAGAGATAATGGCCAGTTCTGTCAGGCGCTGGTCGCGATTCGATTCATACCGCACACGCTGGCGCACATCGAACATCGCCTGCGCTAAAGCCGGGCTATTCATCCAGACGCCTATAGGCCCGCGCAATCCGGTTTCATAGCCTGTACCCGGGCTGACATAGGTATCGAAGGCCGCTCTGCCAGCGGCATCCAGGTCTTCTCTCTGTACCTGTGGCAATCTTGCGAGTGAACCCATGTGGATGTCATCGGGAAAGTCTTCCGCAGTCAGCGCTCCGGGTAGGGTGAATCCGGCTTCGGCGCCATGGGTGACGGTGGGGCTTAGGCCGGGTAGCCCAATGGCCAGATAGAGAATTGCCAGTACTAGTGATTTCGGTGATTTGGACGTCATAAGCTGTGGCCTTGGTTGTCAGTGTGTCTAAGAAAGTGATACAAGAGGATAGCCTATGGGGGTGGTTTTCGGCGATAGTAGATGGTATTTATTCTGCACAGTTTCTGCATATGTCTACTCTCGTGTTATCGGATTCTAAGGAGCATCGTTGGGCCAAAACCGCTTTCATTAGTGGAGCGGCTCTATTAGGCTCAATTAACCGTTCGAAGGATTATTCCGCACCCAGCCACCTCATTGGATATAAAGTTTATGCCGTTAAAGTTTGCCCGTCACCTCGCTAATCGCATTTCCCACCATTGTTTATTTTGGGGTCGTTCCAGGCTGTGGGCCTTCTTTGCTTGCCTGCTCGTAGTCACCGCTTCAATTCAGCCTGGCATGGCAGCCGATACAGCGCTCAAGAGTGATATCGATAACCACTATGACGAGCATCTGTCCGAGCTATTCCTCTGGTTTCATCAGAACCCGGAGCTAGGTTTTCTGGAGCATCAGACTGCCGCGCGACTAGCGAGTGAGTTGCGTGCTCTGGGTATAGACGTTACCGAAGGCGTTGGCGGTACTGGCTTGGTTGGCATAATTGAGAATGGCGCGGGGCCGCTGGTACTGGTGCGTGCCGATATGGACGGTTTGCCAATTTTGGAAGAGAGTGGGCTCAGCTATGCCTCGCGCAATAGGCAGACAAATTTCGATGGTGAAGATGTCCCCGTAATGCATGCCTGTGGCCATGACATGCATATGACTGCTCTGGTGGGTACGGCAAAGATGTTGATGGATAACCGCGATAGCTGGAGCGGCAGCGTAATGCTAGTCGGTCAGCCCGCCGAAGAAATAATCAATGGTGCGAAGGCGATGTTAGAGGACGGTCTCTATCAGCGTTTTGGGGTGCCGGACTATGCGATCGGTCTGCATGTAAGTTCGGGGGCGCCCAGTGGTCTTGTCACCGTGCGCGAGGGGATAGTGCAGTCCAGTTCAGATAGCGTGGATATAAAGGTCAGGGGCATCGGTGGCCATGGCGCCTATCCTCATCAGACTATCGACCCCATCTATGTGTCATCACAATTGGTAATTGCACTGCAGGGCATCATCAGTCGTCAGATAAATCCGCTATCCCCGGCAGTGATTACCGTGGGTTCGTTTCAGGGTGGTAGTAAGCACAATATTATATCCAATGAAGTGGATCTGCAGTTAACCGTGCGCACCGATTCGGAGAAAACCAGAGATGAAGTGCTAGGCAGAATTCGTGAAACAGCAGCAAGTATTGGCAGGCTCAATGGCTTGCCCGATGAATTGTTGCCGATAGTCAGAATGGGTTTTGAAAGCACGCCAACGAATATTAATAATAGCGATGCGGTGCGAAAAGTGCTTCCGGTCTGGAAGGAGCAGTTTGGATACGATTCTCTATTAACTTCTCAGCGACCCGGTATGGGCGCTGAAGATTTTGCCTATTTCACCCAGACTGAGCATAAGGTACCGGGAGTCTTCTTTTCCGTCGGCGGCACACCTCCTCAGCTGATGCGCGAAATAGCCGCCGGAAGGACTAATGCTCCGCCACATCACTCTGCTACTTTTCGCATAGATCCTAATTCTGTTAAGGCGGGAGTAGAGGCGATGTATACCGCTGCAGTAGAGTTGCTTAACAACCCTTGAAGGCAAATGATCTATAAGAGAATGCAGTAGATACTCGGGTAGCATTTAATAGAGGAACAATAATGAAACCAATAATTCTCAAATCAAATCTGTCTACTGTCGTTGGCATGCTGGCTTCGCTTTCCATTTCATCGCTTGCATTTGCCGCAGATGCCCCTGCATCGAGTACGTTTACAGCGCTTCAATTCGAAAGAGGTGAGGCCCTCTATAAGCAGCAGTGTGCAACCTGTCATGGGGCAGAGCTCGATAGTGCTGCGGCACCGGAGTTAATAGGTGTGACCTTCCGCAAGAGCTGGTCTAGGTTAGGTGCTAACGTCGGCGAGCTTTTTAATCGTATCAGCACAACCATGCCCCCCAGTGACCCCGGCAGCCTCAGTGAATCTCAGAGTCTGGATGTTCTTGCCTATGTATTGGGGCGCAATAATGTACTTGAGGGAACCGAAGCTCTCAAGAATGACTACAATTATCTTAGTGCCATACCTCTTTCTCGGGGTGATGAGGTGCTAGACAGTGCAGCAACTTTCATCGAAGGAATCTACGGCACCGAGCCCAGTGGCACAGGACCCTCGTTTCAAGAGTTGTTGACGGCCTCGACAAACTCGAAAGATTGGCTCTATCACAATCAAAATTATCAGGGCACACGCTATTCCGAATTGCTAGAAATCGACACAGGCAATGCCGCCGATCTGGAGCAGGTTTGCGCCTACCAGTTAAATACCAACGCGACCATGCAGACAGGACCTATCGTCTACAGGGGCGTGATGTATGTGACCAATGCAACCCATACTGCGGCGATAAACGCGGCCACCTGCCAAAGGATCTGGAGCTACGATTGGGAGCCGAAAGATAGAATGGTGTGGGGCAATAATCGAGGTGTCGCTATCCGGGATGGCTATGTGATCAGGGGGACGGCCGATGGCTATCTGTTGGCTCTGGATTCGGCCAATGGCAATCTACTCTGGGCGCGGCAGGTTGCCGATCCCTGGCTGGGCGAAACTTTCACTATGCCGCCCATGATCTATGAGGACATGATACTTATCGGTCCTGCCGGAAGTGAAAATGCGATATCCGGCTGGGTAGGGGCATTCTCGATAAGCGATGGCGAGCTAATGTGGAAATTTCTGACGGTGCCAGAGGCGGCAGCAGGGGGAGGAGCAACCTGGGGAAACCCTGAGAATATACCCCTAGGCGGCGGTGCCGTATGGACTCCACTGAGTATGGATCTGGAGTCGGGCGAATTGTACGCGGCTGTCACTAATCCTGCGCCCGACCTGCCAGCCTATCTGCGCCCGGGTGAGAATCTGTATACCAACAATATAATTGCGCTTGATGTGCGCAGCGGAGAGCTCAACTGGCACAAGGCTCTGGTGCCGAACGATGACCATGATTGGGACTTGACGCAGGTCAGTCCAGTTTTAAAAGCCGGTGTTGACAATGTGTCCAGAGATTTCGTCGCCACTGTGGGTAAGGATGGCATTCTGAGAGGCCTGGATAAGCAGACACACGAGATTCTCTATGAGACCCCGGTCACTACAATCTTAAATGCCGAGGTGCCGGTGACGCAGGAGGGTGTGTTTGCCTGCCCTGGAGTCTATGGGGGTGTGCTCTGGAGCGGCCCAGCCTACCACCCTGAAGAGAAGTTACTCATCACGCCTTCCATCGACTACTGCGCTCAATTCACAGCCGCAGAAAATGTCGAGTACATTCCCGGTCAGCTCTATATGGGTGGTGCTGTGCGCCCGGATCAGGATGCGCAGACAGGCTGGCTAACGGCGATGGACGCAGAAACTGGAGAGGTCAGGTGGCGTTATCATTCGTCTACTCCAATGGTCTCGGCTGTAACTACGACAGCGGGTGGTCTGGTTATCAGTGGCGAGCTTGCGGGGAATCTGTTGTTAATGGATGCCGCTTCTGGAGATATTCTTAACAGCATCGATACCGGCGCGCCACTAGGAGGCGGCATCGTGACTTACGAGGTCGATGGCAGGCAGTACATTGCTACAAACTCTGGCAATGCGATGCTGACTTTTCAGACGGGAACAGAGTCGAGCAGAACCGGCAGTATAATCATCTATGCCTTGCCCGAAGATTAGGCTGGATTCTGCCGGTGCTTGTCATTGCCAAAATAAGATCGCGCAGTTAAAGGCCTGCTAGACAACGCGCTTCTCTCGCAGGTCGGCTATCTCGGCTTCGCTATAACCTAGCTCCTGCATAATCTCATCCGTGTGTTCACCCAGAGTGGGTGCGCGCGAACGAATCTCCCCAGGTGTCTCGGAAAGTTCGACTGGTGTCTTCATTAGTGGTGCTGGCTTTTCCAGCCCAGGATACTCAACCATTTGAAACAGCCCTTTAGCCGCGATGTGCGGATCGTCCAACACTTCCTGAGGGGAGAGTATCGGGCCTGCCGGTAATCTTGCCTCTTCCATTTCGCTTAACACTTGGGCTGATGTGCGTTCAGCGCACCACTTGGCCAGTCTCTCGCTGATAAGCTCGCCATTGTCGCCGCGGGAAATGTCATCTTTAAAACGCGGGTCATCGAGCCAGTGTGCTTCGCCCATCAGGTCGGCCCAGCGCTTGAATAGGGGGCCGCCTACAGACTGCACCAGCACCCAGCCGTCTTTGGTTTTATAAGTATCCGCAGGCCCGGAAGTCTGGGAGCGGTTCAGCGTCGCCACACGGTTGCGCTGAATCGCATGTTGCTCGATAGCGGTGCCGTTCATCATGGTGAGTGCGGTATTGAACAGCGAGCCTTCTACCATCTGTCCGCGACCGGTCTTTTGCCGTTCGAATAGGGCCGCCATGGTGCCGAATGCTGAAAGACTGGCCGTACCGAAGTCGATATACGGAGGGTAGGCTTTTACCGGCTGATCCGGCGTGCCCGACATGTACATGGCTCCCGACATGGCCTGTCCTAGCCCATCGAAGCCGACGCGGTTCGCATAAGGGCCTCCACGGCCGAAGGCTGAGACAGTGGTAAGGATAATATCGGGTTTTTGGGCTCTGAGAGATTCATAGTCCAGCCCCATCGCCTCAAGTGTATCGGGAGGAAGGTTGGCGATAACCACATCCGCGGTCTTCACCAGCTTCTTGACGATTTCGCGCCCTTCGGGCTTCATCGGGTTGAGAGTCAGGCACTTCTTGTTCCGTGCCAACTGCATGAATAGACCGCCATCGCCTTTATCGCTGATAGGCGAGAGGAATCGATCTTCGCTGCCATCGATCTTCTCGATGCGAATGACTTCGGCCCCCATATCCCCTAAGAGCGTGCCACAGTAGGGCCCTGCGATATAGCGGCCAAAATCCAGTACCCGAATCCCTTCTAAAACTTGAGTCATACTTGCTTCCATCTATGTAAGAATATTTTTAATAACCTAGACGAAATTCTATCATAAGTCTCTAATATGTAGAGATTATCTACCTGTAGATAAATTTTACATCCGTGCTGTTTTTTGTGAGGTGGTTAACGTAATTCGATTATTTTGTTCTGCATAATGCCCATCAAATGAGATGCCAATCACATTGAGCGCAAAAAGGGCTCAAGAAATCAGCATAGCGGCTTTACCCGATTACACGCAGGAGAATTAACGTGATGACCTTGGCTGAAAATAAGAACGCACCGAAAGAAGCTCTAAATGAACTGACTTCTATACTAAAAAAGCCCTATCAAGATGCATGCAATGTCTGTAAGGGCGCCGGTAAGGTCACCGATAGCTGTGTCTGTCCCAAGTGCAAGGGCAGTGGGCAGAGGTTGCTCAAGCTTCTATAAAACCCGCTAAACTCAAGAATTCATAAGCCCGGGAGCTTTTAGCGAGTTCGCCGGGCTTCTTGTTTGCCCCCCAGTGCTGATTTACAATCCCAGCAGGGTCCGCTCTGCGGATATGCACACTGTTCTGTGGCAACAGCCCGAACAGTGAATCCACACGTAAACTACACAAAGGTCAGCTCATGATTTCAGCTCAACAGCTAAAGCTCGGTGCAGTAACTGCTCTCGCGACGGTTCTTCTGTATTGCTCCCCAATAAGTGCCGCCGAGTTTCCAGGCTATGAAGAGGCTCCAGAGCGACGCACCACGGGTATTGGCAAGTTCTATATGGGCCGTGAGATATCCTTCGTAATGGGCCATCAGGCTGCAGGTTGGCTGAATCGGCCTGGTCGAATACAGGAAGAAATGCCAGACGAAGTAGTGGCTAATATGGGTTTAGACCCAGATCATGTGGTTGCCGATATCGGTGCGGGCTCGGGTTATTTCTCTTTTAGGATCGCGAAACTGGTTCCCCAGGGTAAGGTGCTTGCCGTCGACATACAACCGGAAATGTTGGCACTGATTGAACAGCGCAAAGCGGCCGATGGCGTCAGCAACATCGAGGGCGTGCTAGGCAAGGTAGACGATCCGAACCTGCCAGCAAACTCCATCGATGCAGCGATCATGGTGGATGCCTATCATGAGTTCGATCACCCCTTCGAGATGATAGACGGTATTAATAACGCGCTTAGAGTCGGTGGTCGTATTTTCCTGCTCGAGTACCGTGGCGAGGACGATTCTGTACCGATTCGCCCCCTGCACAAGATGACCGAAGAGCAGGTAGTGAAAGAAATGGGTGTTTTCGGTCTGGAGTGGACAGATACGCTGGATTTTCTACCCTGGCAGCACATGATGATCTTTACCAAAGTGGAAGCTACAAACTAGCCTCGTTTTCTATCTAGCCAGTTTCTCAAGTTGCTCGTGGCATAGGCTGCGAGCGACTCTATCTCCTCACAGTCTATCGCGCTGACGGCGAAAAATCCGCCGTCAGCGAACAGCCTCCTGTCGCTGCATCCAAATCTCTCTTGAGAGTCATCTAGTTAATAGAAGAAATTATCTCCTGTGCGCAGTAACCATTTCTTCTTCTTTACGTCTAACTACTAAAGCAATAAATTAATTGGCCGTAATACCGATGCAGACTTCTGTCAGCACTGTTGCCATAGCCTAGCGAGACACTACTACCGCCACCCGATAGCAAGTGGAGGACACTAGAAATGACGAATCACAGATACACACAGATTATTGTGCCAATGGATAACTACGTAAAGAGCCTGACCCCAAGGGCGAAGGTATGGGTGAGTGTGCTCGAGTGCAGCCTCACTCTGGTGCTGCTTACCTCGCTGGTCTTCTATGTGGGTTAAATGTCCATTTTTTAAATGCGCTTGGAAAAAAAGACAGCGAGGCTGTTTTTTTTTGAACCAATTCTAGCGCTGAAAAGCTTGCCTAATCGTTAAAGCTTTTTCGATTCGCTTTGCTAACCCTGTATTCCAGTCAAATAATTAGAATGTTCCGCGTATCTTAATCGCGTATTTCTCGCCATTGTGGCTACATGAGTTCTCCGTCTCGCTTAGAGTTCCGGTGGCGATTGTGCCGGCTGCGTAGCGACTGCGAACACGGCAGCGACTACTCTCATGTGGGTTCGTTGATTCGAACCGAACTGTCATTCCTTCCCAGCCCTGGTACTCAAGGAAGAGTATTGAGAACGCACTAGAGTTGTAGGATTCGATTCTGTCGATGTCGTAGACTTTATTGTTGTCTCTGATGCTGTTGCGGTAGGTGAAGCCATAGTTGATATTGCGTTCAGGCATGTCATGGCGAAAGCCAATGTTGTAATTTCCGCGACCCTGTCGACTCAGTCGCCGATCTATACCAAGAAAGGAGTCGGTGACGTTGGAGCTTTCCAGGTCGACAGAGGAGGTCACCAATATGCCAGGCGCATTAAGACTGCTGAGGCGCAGGCTCGCATTGAGGCTAAGTCCATAACGTTCGCCATCACCGATATTGCCGTTCGCTGACTGAATGGTGGTTAACGTGGATACATCTACTCTATCGATAACGTCCTCCAGGTCGTGATAATAGAAGTTTGAGCTTACAACGCCATTGTCATCGTTGAATCGATATTCGAGGTTTAGGGCGTAGCGCCATGATTGCTCCTGTCGCAATTCCGGATTTCCGGCGACGGTGTTCTGATCGTCATCTCCCGAATTGATGTTTGCAGTGAAGTCATTGAAGCTTAATTGTGAAACATCTTTTTCAACCGTGGCGCGAAACTGCAGCGCAGGTGTAATGTCGAACCGGTAGTCGACCTTGGGCCGTATAAAATCGAAGTCTCTTTTCTTGCTGACATCGCCAGTCTGTGCGATCTCCGATGTCTCTGCGATTAGGGTGCTCTCAAGCGCCATGCGGCTATTGATCTGCCAGTTATGAATGAAAAACGATTCGTAGCGAAGTTCTTCAACGGTTGCGTTGGCATTGTTGACTGCGGGCAGGCCGCCAAACGCGTCGGACGGGGTTCCCAATCCAGACAATAAGCCTAGCTGCAAAGAAGAGTCGAGAATGGTCTGTGCGCGCTCCATGCCTACCTCGATGTTCTGACTACCGGCAAAGGCGAATGAATAGGAGCTGCGAATAATTCTTTCCTGATAACGATTAAAGTTAGCAATAAATAAATCTTTGGTGCGTGTAGAGCCTGCTATATCGAAACGGTTGCGTTCACTGGCGTCTTCTTTTCGGTTTACGATGAAGAGAGTCTTCCAGCGCGCATTGTTTGCAAACGTATGCTCGTAGTCACCGCCTATCTCCCAGAATTCGCCAGTATGGTCCGTGTTATCAAATTGCACAGTGTCAGTTCTTGGCATTGATCTAAGGTTGAAGATGGTTCTCTCGTCGAAAAAAGGAGCGTCCCTATCTTCAAACTGTGCATTGAAATGGGCGATGTCATCCGTGCTGAATTCATAGCCGAGGTTCATGCTGAAGACTAAGGGTTGTGAGTCTGTGGTGGTAACTCTGCTGACATTGTCATTCGGGGTGCCATCTCCTAGAATACTTCTTTCGAAGCCTTTGCGACGATCCCAGCGAGGTTCTGATTCTGCACTAAATAGGTAGTCCAGCGCGCCACGCTGACCGGTAAGTGATACCTTGCCGCCGGGTTTAAATTCGCCGTCGTGAAGTTGATCGGCGTTAATCTCATAGGCAATTGACGATCGTGACTCGGCTTGCAGCAATACGATATTGATGACCTGATTGCCTCCGCGTACATCTAGTTCGCCTGAAGTGCCACGAATAATCTCTATGTATTGAACCTGATTCGCCGGGATACGACTCAGTTGGCTGTTGCCCTCGTTCTCTTTGCCCGCGGTGCGACGCCCATTGATAAGAATTTGATCACCGCCCAGGCCCAGTCCACGACGTCCAGACCCGCCTGAGCTGCCGGGGCCACCATTCCCGCTGCCACCGCCGCCCCTGGCTACGCTGATGCCGGGGATGCGATCTAGCATGTCGTTAACCGAGAACGGCTCATATTGAGAGAAGAATTCGGCAGGGTAGGTAACTGTTGAGTCTGTGGTCGTTGGCTCTTGGGCAAGTGTGGCTAGGGGCAGAGAGAGCCCGCAAAGCAGGGTCGCAAGAAAAAATACAAGTGTCGTGGCTGTTTTGCAGCGCATCGGGTGCTCCGGAGTTGAAAGATTTGCGAACTTTGAGGTTCAAAATAGGCAGTAATGACCGCACTCAAAGTGTGCGTAAGTATGCACATTGTCGTCCCGCTTAAGAATTAGCTATAGGCACTTATTTGTGACATTTTGTAATGTGTATGACGCGAGCTTCTTTGCTCTTATTCCGCGAATTGAGGATAATGCGGGTCTGCTGCTAAGACAGGCTCTGGCAGGATAGGAGCCGTCCACACAAATTAAATTAGATTGAAATTCGTCTTTAGATAGACCAGAGGTTAAAAATGCAACGTGAATCCATGGAAGTCGATGTAGTTATTGTAGGTGGTGGACCGGCAGGCTTGTCCACGGCATGTCGGCTTCTACAAATGGCGAAGGAAGCGGAGTCCGAAATTTCGGTGTGTGTGCTGGAGAAGGGCTCGGAAGTTGGGGCGCATATTTTATCTGGAGCCGTATTCGAGCCTTCCGCGTTGAACGAATTATTTCCGGACTGGAAAGAAAAAGCGGCACCGCTGAATACCGCTGTCACGGGCGATGATGTGTATTATCTGCCCTCGGCGGAGAAGTCATTTCGGTTTCCGGGGCTATTTGTACCGCGACCAATGCACAACGATGGTAACTATATTATTTCTTTGGGCAATTTGTGCCGCTGGTTGGCTGAGCAGGCGATGGAGTTAGGCGCCGAGGTGTTTCCCGGCTTCGCTGCAGCAGAAATTCTTTACCACGAAGACGGCAGCGTCAAGGGCGTGGCTACCGGTGACATGGGCGTAGACGCCAAGGGCGAGCAGAAGCCTTCTTTTGAGCCTGGCTTCGAGTTTCATGCCAAGTACACGATTCTCGCCGAGGGCTGTCGCGGTCATTTGGGTAAGGAGTTGATCAGCAAATTTCAACTCGATAAAGACAGCGATCCGCAACATTACGGAATAGGTATTAAAGAAGTGTGGGAGATTCCGGAGGAACAGCACAAGGAAGGTCTGGTTGTGCACACGGCAGGCTACCCAATGATAGGCGATAGTTTTGCGGCAACCAGCGGTGGCTTTCTCTATCACCTGGAAGGCAATCAGGTTTCTCTGGGGCTCATCGTAGATCTCGCCTACAAGAATCCCCACATAAGTCCCTATGATGAATTCCAAAAGTTTAAGCATCATCCGGTCATTAAAAAGTACATAAAGGATGGCAAGAGAATTAGCTATGGCGCGCGCGCACTAATAAAGGGTGGTTTGAATTCTTTGCCGAAGATGACCTTTCCCGGTGGATTGCTCATCGGCTGTGATGCGGGCACGATGAATGCGGCGAAGATAAAGGGCAGTCATACGGCTATGAAATCCGGCATCATCGCCGCCGAGACATTATTTGCCGCGCTCAGTAGCGACTCTCCCGAGAAGGAGTTAGTAGACTATAGCGTACGCTTTGCAGATTCCGATCTGCATGATGAATTGCATAAAACGCGTAACTTTAGTTCGGGTTTTCACAAATTTGGTTTCTGGCTGGGCAGTGCGCTGACATTTATCGAACAGAATATCTTCTTTGGCAAATTCCCGCTGACCTTCCATGACAAATCCCAAGACCACGCGCAAATGAAGCCTGCAGCTGAGAGTCCGAAGATTTCCTATGAGAAGCCCGATGGCCAGATTAGTTTCGATAAGTTGTCGTCGGTATTTCTTTCGAACACCAACCACGCTGAAGACCAACCCTGTCATCTACAGTTGAAAGATCCTGCAATCCCTATCGATTACAATCTGCCGATGTTCGATGAACCGGCACAGCGTTACTGCCCAGCAGGTGTATACGAGGTTATTGAGAATGCAGACGGCAACAAGAAATTCCAGATCAATGGTCAGAATTGCGTCCACTGTAAGACTTGCGACATCAAGGATCCCTCACAGAATATACATTGGGTGGTGCCAGAAGGAAGCGGTGGCCCCAATTATCCTGCGATGTAGCAGGGTAGGGCTGAAATTGGCGTTAGTGCGCCAGTTTCGCTTTAAGGCCTGAGTGTCTCCGTGCTAGGGTAATATGATGGCAATAGGTTCCCAGTATGGTGCATTGACATGTTTCGTCAGCTATCAGTGATTCCTTCAAGTCTGCTACTTACCCTCGCTCTCGCGCTGTGGTCACTTCCTATGTCGAGCAGCGCTCAGGAGCAAGTTCTTCGAGATCGCTGGGTGGAAGTGCGCACCGCTAATTTTCAGGTATTTAGTCAGCGATCGATGCGGCAGACGGATCGATTCGCAACCGAGCTCGAAATTTGGCGCCAGGCTGCCGCTTTTACAATTTCTGGCGGGGATTTCCCCCAAGCAAATGTACCTAATCTGATCTTTCTGTTCGATGATGAGGCGACTCTACAGGCATTTGCAGCCACTAATGATTCTGCATTTTTTGCGTCTACTCCCCGCGCTAACTATTTGGCACTGGCTTTCGATGAAGAAAGCTCAATCTCGTCAGGTTTTCATCACTATGTGCATTTTCTGGTAAGAAATTTCTCTGACTTACGCTTGCCCCGTTGGTATGAAGAGGGCCTCGCCGGTTATATTGCTCGAATGCAGGTAGATGGCGGTGGGGTGGAGTTTGACCGCTTTACTCGATCGGGCAATGAGGGTTTCGTCTCACTCTCCGAAAGCCTGTCGATGGAGCGCTTGCTGTATAGCGACGATGCCCTCGCTTCACCGAGACTGATTCAGATAGCCAACCTTAAATCTAGCGGCCTACTGCATTATTTATTGCATGCCTATGAGGAGGGCTTTGTCGATAGGAGATCGCAGTTACGCAAATATCTTGAGTATTTGTTGGAAGGCAGAAATCCCCGCTATGCCTACGACCGAGCTTTCGATGTTACTACCGCTCAGCTGGATGAAGAATTTCACAATTACCTATTAACAAGCAGCAGGCCCGCCGGTACAGTGCTCACGGGTGCTCTTGATGTGGTTGCGCCGCTGAGCAGTTCCGCGATTGAAGGCGCACCTTTAACTCTGGCGCTAGGCGAACTAGCACTGAATTCTGGAAATTTCGAAGTAGCTAAGATGCTGTTCGAGCTGACGACAGAGCAAGACGCTAGTTTGGCTCGCGGGCTTTCGGGTGTCGGCGATGCGTTGCGCATGTCTGAAGTTGAAGGCATGGATCAACGCATTGCCAGCTACTTCATCCAAGCCCTAGAGATGGCGCCGCAGGATGTAAATATTCTTTTAGACTATGGAGAGTATTGGGAGGCAGAACTAGAAAACTGTGAAAAAATTTGGCCCGACCCGCAGCGACGAGCGATTAGCGACGACATATTGGAACACTTTCAGCGCGCAGTTCAGTTGAATCCGATCAGTCCAGAGGCGAACCTGGCGATGGGGGAGTATTTCTTGTTACCTGGAGCCGATTGGTCCGATGGTGTTGACTATCAACGGAGAGCCTTCGATTTATTGCCCGCAGATACTTTTATTATGGAACAAGCTGTTAGGTACGCTATCGCGGCTGATGATTATGTAGATGCGGAGCGACTGATTTCCGAACTAGCTCAACCGATTCACTATTTCGGTGAGCCTGGCTGGGTTACGGACCTGCGAGAGCGGCTATTAAGAAAACGTCGCGGCGAATCTTATGATGAGTGTGGCTAGTTGTCAGATGAAAATATTGTCCGCGGCTAAGAGCTTCATCAAACATCCAAGAGCGCTGGCGTTCCTGGCTGTATTTTTTATTCCGACACCGGCTGCGGCGGATGCGCTTGATGAGGCAGTGTCGCAGGACGTTTTCCTGCTTAATCTTTCTGCAGCACTGGCAAGCCATGATATCGATGTTACGACGAATCTTAACGCAAGGGATGTAGTCCGACAGAGAATTCGTAATGTGAGACTGGGTCGTTTTCCGGATTTGCCGTTAGATAGGCTGGCCGATAGTGCGGAGATCGCTAACTGGGAGGCGGCTTTTGGTGAATCTGAATTAGGAGGGCTAGCAGTTATTGCAGATGCGGAGGCAATTGATGCCAGCGCAGAAGAGTATTTGCCGCGCTGGCTGGAAAGCACAAGCGACAAGCGCCTGTTTGTCACATTCTACAAAGATGATCTGGTCGCGGCGGAGAAGTTAAGGGACGTAGCTGAGGCCGCAGGCTTTGCTACGGCATTTTATTTTGGCTCGGGCAATACGCGAGAAGTGGGCGAACTCTATGCAACCGCAGCACAGCGTTTGGCAATAGATAGTCGCGATGCTCGCAGGTATCGGACCGAAGTAACTGAGCTAGCGTATCTCGGTGAGCGTGTACGCAGGAGGAGTAATTCACTGTTTAGCGAAGACGGTAATCGGGGTGATGGATCCCTGGCGCGAAGAGAGCCTTCGGTATTCTTGAAAGAAACCCTGGGAGACGAATTCAATCAATCCACAATTCGCGAAATCATCGTACCCGGTGGTGTGGCTTTTGGAGAGACTGCTAGTTTGGCCTTCCCGGTCGCCGAGCTGCAGTTTTATCGAGGTGCATTGATACTGATTGAGGAGGGTGGAGATGCTCACGAATTGCCAGAGATTGATTTGGCAAACCTTAAGGCTCTGTTCGACTTTGTGAACAGATCCCGCGCCATAGGATCCGATGCTATTGTAGATATCGATGCGCAGGGCAGGGTGCGAATCTCCTCCGCGCTGCGAGATACCGAGGCAGGTTATAAGATTATGCATGCCGATACGCAACCTTTTGAGTTTGTGCCAAATCTTCCGGTTACCAAGAGCGTAATCATCGATACCGCTGTTGAGTGGCAACGCGGCGAGATGGGCAAGACGCTGCAATTTGAAGTGGATTACGAGGTGCGCTTTCTCTCCGCGGACAATATGCGTATTGCTCAGACTAGAGCCGCGCTCGCCTATATCTATGATAGTAGTTCAAAAGCCTCAGAGTATTCAGATAGTTGGGGGAGGTACGCGGCGCGTCTGGACGATAACCTGAACTATTCCGGTCTAGCTGAGAGTATGAGGGAGGTCGCGGCTTACGCCGGTTGGGCTGCCCTGTTTAGACGCCTGCAGGAAGACGAGGTAAGTTTTCTGCGAGGCCGCTACGATTTCATGAAGATAGACAAACTCGGTGAAAAAACACCTATGCGGTATTAATGGCAATGACTAAGACCGTAACTAAGACAATAAGCTGCCTATCGGCCTTTCAAAAAGCTGTAGCAGTATGCGCAATCTCTGCAGCTCTTTTGGGGTGCGTCGGTATCGATATTGATACTCAGTTCACTCGAGACGAAGAGCTTCATGCGGCCATTATCGATCAGAGTGAAGATCGCTTCTTAGAGATCGATCCGCTTTATATATCCGATGAGGTAAAGCAGTACATCGATGCCTATATAGGCCCGAGAGATGGAACTGTAGCCCGTGTCGATAAATTGCAAGACCTGCTCTACGGGGAAGAGTTTCTTAATACTCAGTATTCCAGTGAGCAGACCCACACGGCGATGGAGGCTTTCTATGCGCGAGAAGGCAACTGCCTTTCCGTAATGAATCTGTATGTGGCAATGGCTCGCTATGCAGGGCTTGATGCAAATTTTCAGACCGTCGATGTGCAGCCAAGTTGGGATCGTCGTGGTGATCTGCTAGTGCTCAGTCAACACATCAACGCGAGTGGCCGTATCAGTGCTACACGAGATTACATCGTAGACTTTACACCCGAAATATTGCTGCAGCAGCTAACATCGAAGATCGTTTCCGATCGCAGCGCGCGATCTCTGTATTTTAACAATCTGGGTGTTGAGGAGCTTATCGATGGCAATATTGAAGAGGCGCTCATCTATTTCAAGAATGCACTTTTCTTGAATGAAGAATCATCCATTGCCTGGAACAATATAGGTAGTACCTATACTCGCCTCGGTAATAAAAAACTCGCTGAATACAGTTATCAGTTAGCGTTTAGCTTGGACGATAGCAATGCGACTTCGATTAATAATCTTGCCAGATTCTATAGACGTGCTGGCGACTACGCCCTGGCTAGAGAATATGAGAAAGCCATTGAGCGGTTTAACGATAGAAACCCGTACTACCATTTCGCGCAGGGAAGTATCGCGTTTGGGAATGAAGATTTTGATTTGGCGCGCCAGTCTTTCCAAAGAGCAGTGCGACTGAAGCAAGAGGAGCCCGACTTCTATTTAGCCTTGACTGCTGTTTACACGCGACTAGGGGACGAAGTTGAGGCGCAGCGTTATTCCGATACGGCTGGAAGCATTCTGGCGATGTATGACAATATCTATCAGCCAAGCAATGAGAAAGTGAAGATAATCGATTCGACCACTATATTACGTAAGTCTAGCCCTGGTATCAGTATTTTTGCGCCAGGGAGTAGGACGAATAGAAGGCGCAGTAATTAACTGCGCACTAATTCTAGTTTAAATCGGCGTCCTGCCAGTAGCGAGTTCCCTTGACGGTTGCCTGCAAGGCGAGGCCATTCTGAGTTAGTTGGTACACAGTTATATTATCTACTATTGCCTCGCCACCAACTGCAGCGCCCAGGTCGCCGGCCTTAGCTGCAGCATCCGCCTGCCCCCCCAACTGATATACCCACATCCATGAAGCGCTCAAGAGCCTGGGCGTTGTGAAAGACGAAGACGGCTCGGAAGTCTTTTACACCAGCACCTATGCCGATGCCTACCTCGCCCATACGCATATAGGTGTCGGCGTTGTTTGCGTTTGATCGAACTACGCCGATGCCTCCGCCGAAGCTGGCAAGAATGAGATTAATATTTGTATTCGAAAAAACGGCATAGCCACTTGCATCGGCGATCTGTCCCCGGGTGTCTGGCTTGATGCTGTACAGTTCGGCCAGCACCTCCTGTCGCATTTCTTGTATAGCTTGTCTGCGAGAGTCGGGTGTGCCCCTGGTCATGCCTGAGGTCGTGCAGGCTGCCAGGATTGCTAACAATGCAGTTGCTGCGATTAGCTTGGATGCGATGATGCCTTTTTTAGTTTTCATACATGCTACTCTGATGTGGTTAACTGCATTGCGTTAATTGTTTTTAGCTAACTTCGCTAGTAAAGATATAACCTTCGACAAGCTTGTTCACAGCATCTATCTTAGTTTTGTCGGTGACATCGATGCGCAGAACCAGTCCTCGTTTCTTCTCTAAATCGCTGCTAACGTCTGCTACGATATCTTCTTTCGTCAGGAGTTCGCGTATAACTTGCTCGGAAATTTTCTGGCGAAGAGTAGGTCTAAATATTTTGCCTACGGCGGTGAGAGGCATAGCGTCGATAAATTCGATCCTCTTTGGAATCGCCGCGCGTTCTGACATGGTCTCGGCGCAATGATCGATAAGATCTTGCTCGCTTAATGAACTATTGGCGACCTTGACTACGTAGGCCATGGGCAGCTCGCCCGCATAAGGATCGGGCAGGCCAATAGCTATAGACGTCACCACTTTGGGGTGTGCATTCAAGGGCTCCTCGATCAATTCCGGGTCGATATTGTGGCCACTGCGAATGATAAGGTCTTTGGCGCGACCGGAGAGATAGAGGAAGCCTTGGGCATCCATATAGCCAATGTCGCCAGTATTGAACCAGCCATCCTCAATCCATGCGGAGGCATTGTCCAATTCGCTCTTATAGCCCTCGAAAACCTGAGGCCCCTTTACCAGAATAACCCCGCTTTCTCCTAACGGGCAGTATTTGGTGACGGTGGTTCCATCGACGTGCGCAATGCGAATTTGGGAATAGGGCACCCGCATGCCTACGCTGCCTGGTGGCTGGTAAAGGGGGGCGCGAGAAATCAGAGCGGTGGTTTCTGTCATGCCATAGCCATTACCCACAGCAACATTAAAATTCTTCTCGAAACTGTGTTCAAAAGGGAGTGGCAAGGGGGCGGCGCCGGAATTGATGTTAGTGAGACTGCTGATATCGGCATCGCCTACCGGAATATCGGCGAGTGCCATCAGCACCGTGGGGACAGCAGAGAATTGCTTTACCTGGAAGCGCTCTACATGCTTCCAAAAATTCATCATGGCCCTCGGCGAGCGAAAGCCTGCAGGGGTCATTAGTACTATTCGATAGCCTACAGCGAAAGCGGCGACGCCCTGAATGATGCAGCCATAGATATGAAACAACGGGAGGCCGCAGAGCACGGTGTGGCGTTCCATGTGCGCTGTATAGATCTGCATGAGCTGGCCTAGGAAGGCCATGTTGCCGTGGGTTAGCTGGGCAAGCTTGGGCCTTCCTGTGGTGCCTCCGGTATGGAAATAGGCAGCCTTCTGACCGGCTGAGAAGCTGCGCCCGCTATCCAGAGTGTCAGCTCTCATTGGCGCTATAGCCGTATCGAAATCCTGAACGCTGACCTGATCGTTGTCGTAGTCTTGGGATCCTGCCGTGCACAGGCCCGGAATGTTGACTTCGAGCAGAGCGGTTACGGATGCGCACTGGGCAATTGCCTCGCGTACCTTCTCGTTGATGTCGCTATGTTCTGATTGTGCGAGACAAATCACGACCTTCGCTTCGGCTGCGGAAATAATCTCGGCAATATGCTCGGCTTCAAGCATGGGGTTAATCGGGTTAGAGATGCCCGCCGCCTGTGCGCCCCAGATGGCAAAATGGGTCTGTGGCAGAATAGGCAGAATGATTGAAACCGCATCGTTCTCGCCTACGCCAAGCTCATGTAATAGATTCGCAGTGCGGGTCACCTGTTGACCTAACTCGGCGAAACTGACCGTTGTGGCGGGTTCGTCTGGTAAGCCCTGGAGGAGGAATTCCAGCGCGGCATCGTCACCGAAGCGAGAGGCGCTATCCTTGATTAGATTGTAACTGTCGGTATAGGGGAACTGCTCAGCCAGTGGAGTCTTCTCAAAAGCCTCTACGCTGGCGATCGTTTCCATGATGGGTTCAGCTGTGGGTATTTGTGACAGATCAATCAAGGGTAGTTCTCCAGATTCAAGCCGGTATTAGTGCTATTTAATGCCATATCTCGCTGTACCTTTTCGGCTTCAGGCAAGATTTCCTAGCGGGCATTTATAGCATGGATTGTAATCGGATGGGCGTGCAAAAACAGGGCTTAACTGCGGCGGGTATTAGAAAACTCTACCATGGCTATGAGCGCGTCGAGATACTCTGAGGGGGGTAGCGCCTGCAAGCATTCCAGTGCCTGCGCTGACTCTGATTCGGCAAGCTTTCTGGCGTAATCCAGCGCGCCACAGTCCTGTACTATAGTTATCACCTGACTTAATGTTTCGGGTTTAAGTTCTTCTTCAGCAAGAACTTTCTTTATCAGTTTGGCCTGCTCGTCGCTGCTATGCTCTATGGCATAGATCAGTGGTAGGGTTGGTTTTCCTTCCGCTAGATCATCGCCAATATTCTTGCCCAGAGACTCGCTGTCGCCGTCGTAATCCAACACATCGTCGATTAGCTGAAAGGCTGTTCCCATATGCATGCCGAAACGCTTAAGCGCTAATTCCTCATCCTCGGTAGCGCCTGCCAGAATCGCTCCGCATTGGGCTGCGGCCTGGAACAGGATAGCGGTCTTGTTCTGGATCACCTGCATGTAATTCTGCTGGGTGGGGTTTGGGTTGTTTTTGCTAATTAATTGCAGCACCTCGCCTTCGGCAATTCTGTTGGTGGTGTCGGCGATGATTTCCATGATCTTCATGTTGCCCAGGGTAACCAGTATCTGGAATGCTCTGGAGTAGATGAAGTCTCCTACCAGAACGCTGGAGGGGTTATTCCACTGAGCGTTCACTGTTGGCCGCCCGCGGCGCAGCGAAGACATATCGACGACATCATCGTGAAGAAGGGTCGCCGTATGGATAAATTCGATCACAGAGGCTAGCGAGATGTGCTGCTGGTTGTCGATCTTGCAGGTTTTTGCGGCGAGTAGAACCAGCAGGGGGCGTAGGCGCTTGCCGCCGGCCTCCACGATATAGTGACCGATACTTTCAACAAGTGGCACGTTCGAGTAAAGCTGGTCTACTATGAACTTGTCCACTGCTTCAAAGTCAGCGTCTACAACTGAACGAATCTGCTGGTACATAGGTGGTTTGCTACTTAAATTCCCCGCGTTTGGCGGTAGAGTGGCCTTATTTGGGTGAATATCCGTGAGCACGCATGCTAGGGAGCCAAATGCGCCCTGTCAAGCCGCTAAGCCGCCTCTAGGCAGCATTGCGCTGGAAGCGTGGCGGGAATTACGCACAGCGGCAAGATACGGGCGGTTGCCGATACTTGAGAGCCAAATCTGCTTGCTTCGAGTGGCTTGTTCCCGTAAAATGCCCGCCCCTATAGCAATGGGTACAGTTCCCATTCAAAAGGCGGTATCGGAGAGAATTATGTACGCGGTTATAAAGAGCGGTGGCAAGCAGCACAGAGTTGAAGAAGGCGAAGTTCTTCGGCTAGAGAAACTGGAAGCCGCCACTGGTGAAGAAGTAAGCTTCGACAATATTTTAATGGTCGGCGAAGGCGAGTCTGTGAAAATTGGTACGCCTTATGTTGAGGGCGGTCAGGTTACAGCTGAGGTCGTCAAGCAGGGTCGAGCTAATAAAGTTACGATCATCAAATTTAATCGACGTAAGCATTCGCGTAAAACACAAGGTCATCGCCAGTGGTTTACGGACGTAAAGATTACTGGAATTAAAGCGTAAGGTCGGGAGCTAGGTAATGGCACATAAGAAAGCAGGTGGTAGTACTAATAACGGTCGCGATTCAGTATCGAAGCGACTTGGCGTGAAGAAGTTTGGTGGTGAAGTTGCCGTAGCAGGAAATATCATCGTGCGTCAGCGCGGCACACGCTTTCACCCGGGTGAGAACGTAGGGTGTGGTAAAGACCACACCTTGTTCGCTAAGGCTGACGGTGTTGTGACTTTTAAAGTTAAAGGCCCTAACAACCGAAAGTTCGTGAGCATCGAAGTAGCCTAGCAAAGAAATTTGTTGCTAAAAAGCCTCGTCGTTCGACGGGGCTTTTTTGTTTTTAGAGACGCAATGTTAAAGAGTTTGGCAGGCTAAATACTCTTCAATGAGTCGAGATCATTTCTCCAGAATTAGTAGTTCTAAGCGAACAACATGAAATTTGTAGACGAAGCAGAAATAGTGGTCGAGGCGGGTAACGGTGGAAACGGTTGTCTGAGTTTTCGCCGTGAGAAATATGTCGAGCGCGGCGGTCCTGACGGCGGCGACGGCGGCGACGGCGGCAGTGTTTTTATGCAAGCCGATGCCTCATTGAACACGCTGGTAGATTTCCGCTTTCAGCCTCGGTATCGAGCACAAGCGGGGCAGTCTGGCCAGGGCAGGAACTGCACAGGCAGAGGTGGCGACGACTTGTTGGTCAAGGTGCCGGTGGGAACTACGGTCATCGATGTGAATACCGAAGAGCTTATCGCAGACCTGAGAGTGGCAGATCAGCCAGTCATGGTAGCCAAGGGTGGTTTCCATGGTCTTGGAAATACGCGTTTCAAAACCAGTACAAACCGTGCACCACGAAAAATCTCGAAGGGGAGTGAGGGCGAGGTAAGAAAGCTTCAGCTACAGCTTCGCCTTGTGGCTGATGTGGGCCTGTTGGGTTTTCCCAATGCAGGCAAATCTACCCTCATTCGTTCCGTGTCAGCCGCTACACCGAAGGTGGCCGATTACCCATTCACTACCTTAGTGCCCAACCTGGGAGTTATTAGTCTCGGTATGGAGCGAAGCTTTGTCATGGCAGACATTCCTGGCTTGATCGAAGGAGCCTCCGAAGGTGCCGGACTAGGGTTTCGCTTCCTGAAGCATCTATCCCGGACGCGGCTATTACTGCATCTTGTCGATGCGCTGCCAGCCGATGGTAGTAACCCGGTGGACAATGCAGAACAAATCATCAGCGAGTTAGGAAAATTTAGCTCGACTCTTGTGCAGAAAGAACGCTGGCTGGTCATTAACAAGGTAGATCTGCTAGACGCAGAACTTCTGGAGCAACTGCGACAAGATCTGCGTGAGCGTCTCTCATGGGAAGGCGAGATCTATGAGATTTCGGCGTTAAATAGTGCCGGCTGCAAGGATCTATGCGAGGCGCTAATGACCTCCATCGAGTCCCACAGACAGAAGTTGATTGATGACGAAGACTATCAGGCGCAATTGTTAGAGAATGAAGCGGCCATGGCCTTCGAGATACGGCGAACCATAGAAGGCACTAAATCTGCGAAGCTGCAGGCCGAAGCAGATGAATTGTTTGATGACGATTGGGAAGAATGAGCGCGGTAGTCATGCGAGACAAGATAAAACAAGGGAAGCGTTGGGTAGTTAAAGTTGGTAGTTCCCTGGTTACCAACAATGGCCGTGGTTTGGATCGTGAGGCGATCGAAGACTGGGCCGAGCAACTCGTCGCCATGCAGAAGCTAGGCATCCAGGTGGTACTGGTGTCTTCAGGTGCAGTCGCCGAGGGTGTTGCTCGTCTGGAACTCAAGTCGCGACCCAAGCAGGTACAGCTGCAGCAGGCAGCGGCCGCAGTAGGGCAGATGGGGCTGATTCAGGCATACGAGAGCTCTTTCATGCGCCACGGCGTGCATGCGGCACAAATCCTGTTGAGCCATGACGATCTTTCCGATCGCACTCGCTATCTGAACGCGCGCAGTACCCTAACTACATTATTAGAGATGGGTGTAGTGCCAGTGGTGAATGAGAACGATACTGTTGCTACGGCCGAACTTTGCCTGGGAGATAACGATACCCTGGCTGCCCTAGTCGCGAATTTAATCAATGCCGACGTCATGTTAATCCTCACCGACCAGAATGGTCTGTTTAATGCGGATCCGCGCAATAATCCGCAAGCCGAGTTAGTCGGCAGCGCCTCCGCCATAGATAACAGCCTTAGCATGATGGCGGGCAAGGGCACTAGTCTGGGTAGAGGCGGTATGATGACCAAGATCTCCGCGGCCAGGCTTGCCTCACGCTCTGGCACCGATACGCTAATAGCTAATGGGCGTGAACAGAAAATTCTCTCCCGGCTGCTTGAGGGTGAAGAGATAGGCACGCTGTTGTATACCGACAGCGAACCGGTAACCGCCAAGAAACAATGGCTAGCGAGTCAGCTTAGCCTGAAGGGTAGTCTGGTCTTGGACGCGGGCGCGGTAAGAGTATTGCAAGAATCGGGTCGTAGCCTGCTCGCCGTAGGAGTGATGAGTGTAAAAGGGAAGTTCACTCGGGGTGAAGTCGTATCTTGTGTCGATGAACAGGGCTCTGAGGTCGCAAGAGGTCTGGTAAACTATGGCAGCGACGAGATAGAGAAAATCAGAGGGCGCAGCAGCGAAAATATTGATCAGTTGCTAGGCTATGCCGGTGAGGCTGAGATAGTCCATCGCGATAATCTCATCCTAAACGACTAGTGCTTATGCCCAGAGGCTAAGATAAAGAGCCAGCTCTGTTTTTTCAGGCATAAAAAAACCGGCACTCGCCGGTTTTTTTTGGCACTGAACTGGTCTATTTCAATGCCTTTACTGCTGTATTCAGTCGGCTCTTATGTCGCGAGGCCTTATTCTTGTGGATAATGCCTCTATCCGCCATTCGGTCGATGACTGGCACCGCAGCATTATAGGCTTCGATAGCCTTGGCGTGATCGCCGCCCTCGATGGCAGCATCTACTTTCTTGATGTGAGTGCGCACCATAGATCGAAAAGATGCATTGTGTCGACGACGTACTTCACTCTGTCTTGCGCGCTTGCGGGCTTGTGGAGAATTAGCCAATTGGAGCTCCTTATTGCACTAGACCTATTAATCTAGCTGGTTGTTTCGTTATATTCGATCGATTGAGGAGGATAACTTGTCCGCTTCTTCCCCGAATTCAGAGCGCGCCACTATGCCGTTTTCACCGCTTGATGTCAATAGCGAAAAATTGGATGATATTTCTCTAAGCCCTTAACAATACTGAACTTATTGCTGATTGGCTCCGATAGCGTGATAATCGCGTTTCGCCATTCATCAAAGCAGCAGGCCATCTACTCAATGAGTGAATCTCACTCTTCCAGCGAACAGCAGCCAGAAAACAACACTAAGGGCGAGTCTAGCCTGCTAAGAGCGAGTGGTGTCACCGGTTCGATGACCATGGTCTCAAGGATTCTGGGTCTGGCGCGTGATGTAGTTATAGCGCGGGTATTCGGTGTGAGTGACGGTGCCGATGCTTTCTTTCTGGCAAATAAAATTCCGAATTTCATGCGCAGACTGTTTGCGGAAGGCGCGTTCAATCAGGCCTTCGTGCCGGTGCTGTCCGAATACAGGTCTACGAAGTCTGTGGCGGATGTTCAGGGGCTCATCAATGCCGTTGCTGGCAGTCTTGGCGGCTTCCTTTTCCTGCTCACTACGGTCGCTGTGGTTGCCGCGCCTCTGTTGGCCGTGCCTCTGGCCTATGGCTTTGTTGATGAGCCGGACAAGTTTGCTCTGTTTATTCAGATGTTGCGCATTACTTTTCCCTATCTTCTGCTGATCTCGATGACGGCTCTGTGTGGTTCTATCTTGAATAGCTACTCCAGATTTGCTGTGCCAGCGATAACACCGGCACTGCTCAATATTTCGCTTATAGGCAGCTCTTTCCTGCTGGTGCCCTATATGCGAGTACCGGAACTCGCCTTGGCTTGGGGCGTATTAATTGCCGGGGTGGCGCAGCTATTATTTCAACTGCCCTTTCTCGCTCGTATGCGTCTCATGCCTGTTCCTACATTTGGTAAGCATCACGAAGGGGTAGAGCGCATCAAGAAATTGATGGTGCCGGCCTTGTTTGGAGTTTCGGTCAGCCAGATCAATCTATTATTCGATACCTTCATTGCCTCGCTACTGATCTCCGGCAGTGTCTCCTGGCTTTATTTCTCAGACCGTTTGATGGAGCTACCCCTTGGCATATTCGGTATTGCGATTGCTATAGTGGTGCTGCCCAGTCTTTCCAGAAAACATGCGGAATCATCTTTACATGAATTTGCCGAGACTCTAGATTGGGCGTTCAGGCTTGTCGTGTTAATAGCGATACCGGCCGCTCTCGCGTTAGTAATTATTGCGGAGCCTTTATTAGTTACTCTGTTTCAAAATGACAACTTTAGCGAAACAGATGTGGTGAATTCTGCGGGCAGTCTTAAAGCCTATGCGCTCGGTCTGGTTGCCTTCATGGCAATCAAGATCTTCGCGCCAGGCTACTATGCCCGACAGAACACGAGCACCCCCGTGAAGATCGGCGTCGTGGCCATGGTAAGTAATATGGTGATGAATCTGGGTTTCTTTCTGATGGGGCTCGCTCATGTCGGCCTGGCATTGGCTACTAGCCTTGCGGCCTTCTTGAACGCGGGTTTGTTGATGGCTGGTCTATACCGCGATGGTGTCTTCAGATTTCAGGCCGGTTGGTTGGTGTTTCTTCTGCGTATTCTGTTGGCGAATGCCGCGATGGTGGTGTTCTTGATGAATTTTTCAGGAGATTGGCAGGAGTGGTTATCTTGGGGTATAGCAGACAAGATAGTTCGATTAGCCATCTTGGTTATCGGTGGAATATTTATCTATGTTGCCCTGCTGTTTGCGGCAGGGCTGCGCTGGCGTCATATCTATCGCTAGTCAATTGTCTGGTTTGATAGTTCAAGAAATGCGAGCCAGGGATGATCTTAGCTTATGAAAAGAGTTTACAGTACGGAAATTCTCGCAAATGCTTGGCATATTCGTAATGTGCTTGAGCAATACGATATCGAGTCGGTGATCCGCAACGAGAACCTCTTCTCAGTGGCGGGCGAGGTGCCGTTTATTGAATGCATGCCCGAGGTATGGGTAAAGCCACTGTATTACAGGCGTGCCAAACAGATTATTGCCGAGCTCGAAAGTTCATCACAGGCTCAGGGCCCGGACTGGAAGTGTTCGGAATGTGGTGAGTCCAATATGATCTCTTATTCAGTCTGTTGGAAGTGCCAAAGCAGCGACGAGAAGCCCATGCTAGATGAAGAGCCATGCTAAGAAAATTTATGCTACTCACGCTGTTATCTCTTCTGCCTGCCTCTGCGTTGGCAGAGTGTGTAGTGCTTCTGCATGGCCTGGGTAGAGTGTCGAATTCAATGTCGAAATTGGAGAGAAAGCTACGTCCAGCCGGCTATAGCGTGGCTAATATTTTATATCCTTCTCGCAGTTATTCCGTTGCTGTGTTGGCAGAAGATGCAATTGGTCGCGGGCTGGCTCAGTGCAGAGATATGCAGGGGGATAAGATTCACTTCATCACACATTCTCTGGGCGGCATACTTCTGCGTTACTATTTGCGCGAACACAGTATCGACGAGTTGGGCAGAGCCGTTATGCTTGGGCCGCCCAATCAGGGGAGCCAGATAGTCGATGGCTTGCTACCTGTTCCCGGCTTTGGTTTCATCGGTGGGCCGGCGGGTGCGGCGCTAGGAACTGGTGAGGGGGGTATCATAGCCAGTCTCGGCCCAGTCGATTTCGATCTCGGTGTGATTGCCGGCAGTACCAACATCAATCCCCTCAAATTTCTCTTCATTCAGGGGCCTAGTGATAGCATCGTCTCAATAGAAAGCACCAAGGTACAGGGAATGAATGCCCATAAAGTTTTACCCGTAACTCATACTTTCATGATGAGAAACAACGAAGTGATAGACGAGGCGATTCATTACTTGAAGACAGGGGCCTTCATCTCACAATCTTTGGAACAAAATCGCAATGAGTGACGAGATTAACTCTCCAGTCCTGCATCCTAACCAGCGATCTGTTGCGAATAAGTTGGGTGTAGAGACGGCCGAACACAAATTTATAGCCCAAACCATTAGCGCCATCGAAGACAGGTTAGGGGATGCTGCTGTGGAGAGTTCTCGCTGGTTTGCAATCAGTGTTTTGCGTCATTTAAAGAAGGCAAAATGGAATACGCTAAACGAAAGCGGCTTGGATGAGGCGAAGCAGAAAAGTCTGGCCGAAGGCTGTCTCGCGATTAAGGGCTTTGCTACATCGCTGCGCACGGTGACTAAAGACGATAGAAGCAAGTACAGAATCGTTGGCTTCGCCAATAGCAAGAATGTCGGCCGAGGTCTATTGGCAACCGGCACGAAGGCTTACAAGATTGCATGCAACGTATTGCTGGATTCAGGGCTGTTAGCGCAGCATGAAGAGAGAGCGAAGAGCGCTAAAGACCACGATGTGAATGCAAGTGAAACGAAAACAGCTTCCGCGAAAAGTAAACAGCCCGATTTAAGAGCAGTTGAAAAGACAGTGGTAGGTCCAGGTGCTAAACGCCAGGGCTATTCTAATGATGAGCCTATAGCAGTGGCAGAAAATGCCGCCGCGGTAGCGGATGCGAATCAAACCTTGTTCATGACTGAGGAAGAGTTTGCAGACTTGGATGCCGCCCTGAGTAAGAACGATGGGAAGATCGTACAACAGAACTGGGCAGATCAGCGAAACGTTGATCGCTGGAGTCGGATTCTTGGGGTGTTAGCCGGTGTTGGCTTTTTCGTGTTCGTTGCGCTTCTGTTTCTCTGAGTGTGCGCTGCCAGAGTTTAGGCGCGCGACATAAACTTACCCGTCACCGTATTTATTTTAATTATTTCTCCCGGTGACAAATATTCGGGGACTTGCACCTCAAGGCCTGTCGATAACACTGCGGTTTTACTTCTATTCGTTGCGGAGGATCCAGTTACGGCCGGTGGAGTATCGGTGATTTCAAGATTCACCGATTGCGGGAGCTCAATGCCCAGCAGATTGCCGTCCATGATCAGCGCTATGATGTCTTCCTGCTGTTCCACCAAAAAACCTATCTGACCCTCTAGCTGGTCAGCGTCGATAGCATACTGGGTGAAATCTTCCATATTCATGAAGTAGTAGGTGTCTCCATCAAGATAGGAGTACTGCACACCGACACGAACACAGTCGGCTTCCTTCAGAATGTCGTCGCCTTTGAATGAAGAGTCCAGCTTCTGATGGCTTTGCAGATTGTTGAATCGAACTTTGTAAAGCGTGGCGGCACCGCGGGAAGATGGGCTCTTGCTCTCTGTCTGCTTGACGATATGCGGTACGCCGTCTATGTCGACGATCATTCCTCTTTTAAGTTCACTGGCTTTTGGCACGCTTGGTAATTCCTGTTTTGTTGGCTCGATGCGTTTGGGTTCGCGACAGAAGTTACAGAATAGGCATGCTGCTGTAAACAGCGGGTGTTCCCGTCAGCTCCTGTGGAGGTGTCATTTTAGCTATGGGGCTTTGATTACGGCCTCTTTTACACCATAATCCGGAATCCGAGGAAAGATCTCAATAAAAACTACCGAAACAGCAGCAAGGTTGTGCAATGTCATATCGTACGAAAGATATCGAAAATCTACATATTATTGGTCATGAGGAGCTGCCGGCACCGGCGGCACTGAAGGCTGAGCTCGCTTTAGAGGGTCGAGCGCTAGAAACGGTGCAGACTGGTCATCGGGCAGTAAAGGGGATTCTCGATCATGAGGATGCTCGCCTTATCGTCGTCGTCGGGCCTTGTTCGATTCACAGTCCCGAAGAGGCGTTGGAGTATGCGCGGCGCCTGAAGACTCTGGCCGATGAACTGGCAGATGAGTTGCTGATCGTGATGCGAGTCTATTTCGAGAAACCTAGAACCTCTATAGGTTGGGAAGGCTTAATCTATGACCCCCATCTGGATGGCAGCCACAAGATCGACCACGGGCTGCGCATCGGTAGACGGCTGATGTTGGATATCGCGGAAATAGGATTGCCCATAGGCATAGAAGCGCTGGACCTCATTACGCCGCAATATTTACAAGACTTGGTAAGCTGGACCGCTATTGGAGCGCGAACAACCGAATCGCCTACGCACAGAAAACTGTCTAGCGGGATTTCTTCTGCCGTTGGCTTCAAGAATAATGTCGATGGTGGTCTTATGGTGGCAGTGAATGCTATTCGTTCGGCATCGGCTACTAATAGTTTTATAAGTGTTACGGATGAGGGCAAGGTGGCTTTATTTCGCGCCGAGGGCAACCCTCATTGTCATGTCATATTAAGAGGGGGCAAGTCGCCCAACTATGATGCGGCAAGCGTGGCTGATTGTGAAAAAGATCTGCAGAAGGCGGGGTTGGCTGAAAATATCATGATCGATTGCAGTCATGGAAATTCAAACAAAGATCATAATAATCAGAAGCTGGTTCTTGAGGAAGTTTCCGATCAAATTTGTGCTGGTAATAAATCGATTATCGGCGTGATGATTGAGAGTAATCTGGAAGAAGGCAATCAACCCATTCCCGACGACTTGGATGACCTTAAATACGGCGTCTCGATTACCGATGCCTGTATCGATTGGGCTACTACTGAGGTGGTGCTACGCGAATTTGCGGGCTCAATCTCTCAAGCGCTGAAGTCACGATTTGACTAATTGCCTAATGCCCAGCGCGGGCTGTACTTAGAACGCGCTGGGCACCGAGGCAGTATCGCTTGCGGCTAGGCTTTCAAAACAGCGGCAAGACTGTTAGCAAGATACTCTAGGTTGGAATCGTTGATGCCCGCAACGTTGATGCGGCTAGAGTTCACTAAATAGATGCTGTAGTCATTAACAAGCGACTGTACCTGATCGACGTTCACTCCGAGGAAGGAAAACATGCCTTTCTCCCTTTCTATAAAACTAAAATCCCGATCGATACCAATCGATTGAATTTGTCTTACGAATTGCGCGCGTAATCCATTGATGCGGTCACGCATCTCTGTCAACTCTGTATCCCATTGGCTGCGTAGCGCGTCATCAGAGAGAATCAACTGCACGATAGCGGCGCCGTGATCAGGTGGCATGGAGTACATCGCTCTTGCGGCAGCTGCGATTTGGGTAGTGGCTACAGCAGCCGCTGCGGCACTATCACTAATCATAGTCATGGCCCCGGTGCGTTCGCGGTACAGTCCAAAATTTTTCGAGCAAGAACTCACGATTATCAGTTCTGGCAGCGACTCGGCCAAGAGGCGCGTGCCATATACATCTTCCTCGAGGCCGTCTCCCAAGCCCTGGTAGGCTAGGTCGATAAATACGGTGAAGCCCTGCTTCAGCGCAACATCGCGGACCTGTTGCCATTGCTCCGGGTTTAGATCGGCACCGCAGGGGTTGTGGCAGCAGCCGTGCAGCAAGACGACATCACCGCTGCCAATCTTGCTCAGGCATTCGATCATCTCATCGAACTTTACGCTGTGACTGTCATAGTCATAGTAAGGGTATTCTTCAATCTTGAGTCCGGCTGAGCCTAGCAGTGGGCTGTGATTTGCCCAGGTAGGGTTGCTGACCCACACGGTGGCATCGGAGTTTGCCGACTTGATGAATTCGGCGGCGAGTCGCAGGCCGCCACAACCACCCGGTGATTGCACGGTAATGCGTCGCTTGCCCAGACTGTCGTTGAGGGTTCTACCTAATAGCAGCTCTGCTACGATCGCGTTGTACTCGGCGGAGCCAGTCGGGCCCACGTAGCTTTTCGTGATCTGAGAATGCCATATCATGTCTTCGGCTTTCTTCACCGCCGTCATAACCGGTGTGTCGCCGTTTTCATTTTTATAGACGCCGATGCCCAGATCCATTTTCTTGGGGTTGTTGTCGGCGCGATAACTAGCCATGAGTCCTAGAATGGGATCTGCGGGTAGAGCCGGAAGTGATTGGAACATGATATTTACTCTATCTTCTCTGGTGGGCTTTGAGGGTGTTTTGCAGCAGTGAGGCGCGAGTCATTGGGCCTACGCCTCCGGTTACATAAGTAATATAGGAGCATTTGTCTTTTACGTTTTCGAAATCGACATCGCCGACATTTCTAAAGCCGGATTTTTTCGTGTCATCGGGCACGCGGGTCTGTCCCACGTCGATTACGACGGCCCCTTCCTTGACCATGTCGGCGGTAACAAATTCTGTCTTGCCTATGGCGACAATGAGAATATCAGCGCTCGCGCAGAGTGCGGCCAGATTTTTGGTGCGGCTATGTGCAATTGTTACTGTTGCATTGCCCGGGTTGGTATTACGCGACATTAGTACCGCCATAGGCGTGCCGACGATGTTGCTGCGGCCCAGGACTACACAGTGTTTGCCTTCGGTATCGATCTCGTATCGGCGCAACAATTCCATGATGCCATTGGGTGTCGCCGATATAAAAGTAGGGAGGCCGAGATTTAGGCGGCCAACGTTCTCCGGGCAGAAGCCATCGACGTCTTTTGCGGGATCAATAGCCAGAATGATCTTGTTCTCATCAATATGCTTAGGCAGCGGCAGTTGCACGATGAAGCCGTCGATGGCGTCATCTTTATTCAGCTCATCAACCTTGGCTAGCAATTCCTGCTCAGTTATAGAGTCTTCCAGACGGATGGTGGTGGACTCGAATCCTACTTCTTCACAGTCCTTAACTTTAAAAGCGACATAATTTTGCGAGGCGCCGTCGTTACCGACTAGAACCGCTGCGAGATGAGGAGCCCGTTGACCATCCGCCTTTAATTGGGAGACAGTTTTAGCTATCTCTTGACGAATTTGCTCCGAGCAAGACTTGCCATCAAGTAGTTGCATTGTGATCTTTCCAGTGTGGTTAGAGAGCCCGTTATCTGGCCCGAATACTCAAGCGCGTTCTACTCAAATTGCGCTGGGAATTGCGTTGTCTGAAGTGACGCTATGATAAACGAGCGGCCAGATTAGCTCAAGCGTGGCGGGCCAGGATAGACAAGACTGTGGCTACCATTTGCCGGTATTTTCCATACTCTTCCAGGGCTCTTGAGGGGGCAGGGGATCGCCGCGCTGCAGAAGTTCAATAGAGATATTATCCGGGGATCGAACAAATGCCATATGGCCATCTCTAGGCGGTCGATTGACCGTGACCCCCGCGTCCATCAATTTCTGGCAGCAGTCATAGATGTTCTCTACCGCATACGCCAGATGCCCAAAATTGCGCCCCTCGCCATATTCTTCAGGATCCCAGTTATAAGTTAGCTCGATCTGGGCATCTTCATCGCCGGGGGCTGCGAGAAAAACCAGACTAAATCGGGCCTCCTCGAAATCGCGACGGCTTAGCAGCTTGAGCCCTAACTGCTCGCAGTAAAACTCTAGAGACTTATTGAGGTCGGTTACTCGAACCATGGTGTGAAGGTATTTCATATGGGTTGCTCGTTTTGTGATTTAGTCTTTGGTAGTGGCCTAGAACAGCACAACCGATCGAATGCTCTTGCCTTCATGCATTAGATCGAATGCCTTGTTAATGTCTTCGAGGGGCATGGTGTGAGTAATCAGTGGGTCTATCTGGACCTTGCCATTCATATACCAGTCTACAATTTTAGGTACGTCGCTTCTGCCGCGAGCTCCGCCGAATGCCGAGCCTTTCCATGCTCTACCGGTGACCAATTGAAACGGCCGTGTCGAAATTTCCTGTCCGGCGCCAGCCACTCCGATTATGTAGGATTCGCCCCAGCCCTTGTGACTGCACTCCAATGCCTGCCGCATGGTAGCGGTATTTCCTATACACTCAAAGGAATAGTCGACACCACCATCGGTCATATCGATTATCGCCTCGGTAACGTTATCGACGTTCCGCGGGTTAATGAAATCGGTCATGCCGAATTCGCGCCCAAGCTTTTCTCGGTCGGGATTGATGTCTACTCCTATGATTCGATCGGCGCCAACCATTTTGGCACCCTGGATCACATTCAGTCCGATACCTCCCAGTCCGAAAATGGCAACCGTGCTGCCGGGCTCCACCTTCGCGTCGAAAGCTACGGCACCCACTCCTGTAGTTACACCGCAGCCGATGTAGCACACCTTATCGAATGGCGCATCGGAGCGTATCTTGGCGACGGCGATCTCAGGCAGTACGGTGTAATTGGAAAATGTAGAGCAGCCCATGTAGTGCAAGATGGGCTTGCCATCTAAAGAGAAGCGACTGCTGCCATCGGGCATTAGTCCCTGGCCCTGAGTGGCACGTATAGACTGGCAGAGATTTGTCTTGGGGTGCAGGCAAAAATTGCATTCTCGGCACTCGGGTGTATACAGAGGAATGACGGTATCCCCGACCTGCACTGAGGTGACACCGGGGCCCGTTTCAACAACTATTCCAGCACCTTCGTGTCCCAGTATCGCGGGGAACGCGCCTTCAGGGTCATCGCCGGAAAGGGTGAATGCGTCTGTGTGGCACACGCCGGTAGCCTTGATCTCGATTAGTACTTCACCGGCCTTGGGGCCTTCTAAATCGACTTCGACGATTTCAAGAGGCTTGCCCGCTTCGAATGCAACCGCAGCACGTGATTTCATGAAGAGCTTCCTTGTTGTAGATCAGTTAACAGCATTGTAAGAGCCTCGCACCTTAGCAGCAACTTATTGAGAATTCGACTAATCTGGCTCAGGCCGGGCTTTCCGCTAAGAACTGGAGCTTGCTGCTAGATGCGAGTATTATCGTGCGCTTAATTCAGGGGCTAGCGCTAAGCATGGTGAGGTTCGCTCTTCCAATAGGGAATGCTAGCTTCTTCGCTCGTCACAGTTCGACTACGAGGCTCTGCTCAACAAGCAGTAGCTCTGATGATGGTCGGGAAGTCACTGTGCACTCCCGCATTTAATTCATCCTTGCAGCATGCTGCGCAGGCAGTGCTCACGAGTTCGTTTTTGCTTATGGAAATCGCAATAGCAGCATTTGTAATATTCGTTGGCTCGTTCATTCAGAGCTCAATCGGATTCGGCCTGGCCATCGTTGCGGCGCCGGTGCTATTTTTCATCGACCCGCTGTATGTGCCTGCGCCGATTACTATATCGGCATTGACACTGTCTGTAGCGAACGCTTATAGCCACTGGCGATCGATATCGTTTCACGGATTGCGCTTCGCGATCCTGGGGCGAATACCAGGAACTATTTCTGGAGGCTTCCTGCTTCTGTGGATTAATCAGCAGGCGTTGGCGCTGTGGTTAGGGATATCGGTACTCGTTGCAGTAGGTCTCAGTATGAGCAATATTGTCTTCAAGGCGAATGGTAAATCGCTTTTCTGCGCAGGCTTTCTTTCTGGATTCATGGGCACTAGCTCGTCGATAGGGGGTCCGCCGATGGCTCTAGTGCTGCAGCATCAAGAGAATGATTTTATCAGGGCAAATTTAGCAGCTTTCTTCGTCGTGAGCTGTCTGATGTCTCTAGTCATGCTGTCGAGTATCGGGCGCTTCGGTATGGAGCATATTGTGATCTCCCTGCCCTTGATGCCGGCTACCCTTGCAGGGTACTGGTTAGCCATGCGCACCATGCACAAGATTTCCCATCGGAATCTACGCCGATTCTCTTTGGGGCTATGTGCTATAGCGGGGGTCGCAGCGACAGCGTCCTATTGGTTCTAGACCAAAACAGGATCAGTTGTGGTACGGGGATAATTATCGTTAAGCTTTGAGGTGGTAGCGCAAGACGGATAGCAGCCATAAAGGCTTCTATGTAGTATGAGTAGAGGCCTTCTTTATGCGTTACCCAGAGGCTGCTATAAGCAGCAGTGTTTGCTAGTATAAGTCTCAGAAAAAGAACAACAGCACAGTGCTAGGGTAGAATATATATGGCAGCTTGGCCTATCGAGATTAGCGAGAAATCCTTCAACGACGCCTGGCCCCTGGAAGGGAAGTCTTTCTGGCGCAGTGTTTTTGAGATGCACAAAGACAAGATGGAGATCAAGAATCCAAACATTGCCATCGGCAACCTCGAGAAAATATTTTCAGCGACGTTTAATCTGGCCAATAGCAAGGGCTTTCAGGCCATGAGTCTGCGCGATCTTAGTCGCGAGACCGGCATAAGTATGGGTGGCTTGTACGCCTATATTGGCAGCAAGAATGATCTGGCCTCGGTGATCGAAGGTGTCTTGAGGGATACCATCGAGCAGATCTCTGGAGGCTTGGCGGCCTACGACCTTGAACCCATAGAGAGTCTTAGAGCTATCGTCTACGGCGAGATTTACGCCATGGAGAAGTTAAGCCCCTGGTATTATTTCTGCTTTATGGAGTTGAAAGGTCTGCCTCGCGAGCAGCAACAGCAAACCCTTGAGTTAGAATTGCGCTTCGAAGGGATTCTAATGAATGCGATACAGGCCGGAGTTGAGGCAGGGCAATTTATCTGTGATCAGCCCGAGCTATTGGCTTCTCAGGTGACGGCACAGTTGCAGCAATGGCACCTAAAACAATGGAAGTTCAAGCTTCGAGACATTGGTACACAAGCCTATGCACAGTTTGTCTTTGAGAATCTTCTGAAGTGCCTGGAATATCAGGGCGAGTTAAATAAAATCGGTGCCGCTGAAGACGCGTCAAATGCAGCAGCAGAACACTCAGCTGTAGCCTAGCTGTTTTCGGCTCTCAGTCCTTGCTTTTGCGCATAAAAGGCGCGAATTTCTTTCATGTCCGCCTCCAAATCGCCGGTAGGATGGAAGAAGTCAGCAAACCCTCCCTCTTTCTGCTTTGCATCCACGTAACCCATTAGGATCGGCACTTCGGCGTTGTTCGCGATATGGTAAAAACCGGTCTTCCAGTGCGTTACCTTGCTTCTAGTCCCTTCAGGCGGAACCAGCACCACGAAGGTCTCGTTGTCTTTAAATTGCTTCACCACATCAAACACGACATTGTGCGACTTTGCCCTATTGATCGGGATGCCTCCCAGCCATTTCATTAGGCCAGAAAAAGGGAAGGGAAATAGGGTGTGCTTTCCCATCCAGTACAGCTGTAATCTTAATTCCAATACCACCAGTAGCATTAAGGGGAAATCCCAGTTGCTAGTGTGAGGTGCGCCAATCAATACATATTTTGGAACCGATACTTTGCTGCCCACAGCCTTCCAGCCAGTAAGCTGAAGAATTACTATTGCTAAGAAGCGCAGTATGGGGGTGACTATTGGAGTAGAAAAAATTGTGGTTCGCATTGTCTTCTGTTCCGGTTGGACGGCAGCGAGTATAACAGTGCTTGACGGGTGTAAGCTAGAGCCCGAATACGCTTAGGAAAAGGTGTATTCGGGCTGGGTTGAAAAGGTTATTCGTAATGAAAGGTAACGGTAAAATATTCCTTTCGTTTTGCCTTAACGCTTATGGAGTCGACGTAGCCTCTCGTGTTCAGAAATTGACTGGGTTCAAAAAGGCTCAAGTAGTACCTCTCCGACTAATCAATCGTTTGCTCGGATAAGTTATAACATCGTTTATATAGAAATCGCCACGATCAATGCCCGTAAAACTAATTCCGCTAAGAGCTCGGTTGGGATAGGGGTTGGTGACTAGGCGAGTGCGCCGCGAACTTCCTCCGCGAATTGGTTCGCTAGTTATGCTTTTACGGCTGTAGCTGTTGTCGTGTCCATTATCAAAGATTCGCGATGAATTTCGTGAATCATGGTTGTACCCTCTGTCGTGACGCGAACGGATGATTCTGTCTTCGGAAAAATCTCGCGCTGTGTCCAAAACCAGATAGCCTGTCGCGATGCCGATCAATAGATCCGAAGCGTCGAAATTCCTGTAACCATTGTCCGCATAGGCTGTACCCGACCCTATGATTAGGAATGCAGACAAGAAAAATAATGTGGTATGCAGTGTCTTCTTCATCGCAGCTCTCCTGTTGTTAGCCGTCATATTACGCTGTCTAGATGAACTGCAAATGAACGCTGCTGCAGATTTATTCGAGGGATGTTCGCGTGTGGAAATTTTTTAACTACTGTGTAAAGTCAGATTGGGGACAGGACTATTCCGAGTCATCGCCGAACAGGCGTTTTAATTCATCGAGTGCCTTGTCGGCCTCTGTTATCGGTGTTGCGCTCTCAAGCTTGTCTTCTTCCAGTTCTTCCCCAAACAGTTCGGCAAGACTGGCCTTGGCCGCCATTGCGGCGGCATCGTCTTTCTTGCTATAGGCCTTAGTATTTACTCTGAAAAAGTCGCAGAAGTTGGCTTTTTCCTTGTCTAGCACGAAGTCGGCTCTATCCTCGCTGCAGGCATCGGAGAGGCCAGGGGCATAACTCTTACAGCAGATACAGGCGTGAAGGTCGGCCTTACAGGTGCTGCATTCTTCGTAGCGAGAAAATGGCAGCAGCAAATTGCGCAGTGTTTTGCCGCATTTCCAGCATTGAATTGTGATGCTTCGGCTTCCCATGTCGTCAGGGGCCAGCTACCATTCTTGAAAGTGGGCTTGTATGTCGGGCTCGCACAATTGCTTGGTGCCGCCGTCTATCGTGCCTATGTAGAGAAAGCCAATGATTTTCTCATCGGCGCTCAATCCCAAGCCACCTTTGACGACTGCATTGTAGGCCAGAGAGCCTGTTCTCCACATAGCGCCCACGCCTTGTGCAAATGCCGCGAGTAACATGTTTTGAGTGGCTGCAGCTGCGGACAAATCCTGCTCGATCTGTGGCACCTTAGGGTGAGGCTTGTAGCAGGAAATACATACTACAATGAGCGGCGCCCGCATGGGCTTGCGGCGCAGCTTTTCCTGCGCGGTAGAGTTCAGGGATGCATCGTTAGCAAGGCCTGCATCGACAAATAGATCCCCCAGCCTTAATCGTGCGTCTCCTTTGATCAGCAGAAAGCGCCAGGGTCTGAGAACCGCGTGATCTGCCGCCCGAAAGGCTGCCTTATAGATGTTCTCGAGCATTTGCGGGGAGGGAAGAGGCTCGCTAAGTCTGGGGACCGAGCTTCTCGAATGTAGTGCTTCTAGTGCATCCATAGCATGTGTTTTTCCAAGTCAATAGATGGCCATTGGCGAGCCACTCAGGGCAACGATGGTCGGCTTACAGTTGAAGCATAAAGCAATCATAGATTGCTGGAAACCGCTGCAGGTTCAAATAGCCAGTAACCACATTTTCCTCAGGGTTATGTGTGGCCGGGTTCATGATAATTATTCAGGATACTGGTATACTTTCGCGCTATTCAGTCGATAGTAAATGGATGGGCTGTGTTAGTGTTGATGGCAGGCTTTGCCTAGTTTTTTCGACCAGGTTTTTAGGATTAGGCTTTGGTAGGCCTTGCAAAGAGAGTACTCAGGGTTTAGTTATGAATTCCAAGGCAGATGTTATTGCGGTCGGCAACGACCGGCCGGTATATCCTCAGGATAAATCAAGATGGTTCGGCAGTGTTAAAAAGAAGACGCTACGCCTGGCGTTCTCGTTTTATTCCCCCGACGGTAACGAAATTGCCATGCCCATTGCGAGCATGTCGGCTTATTTAAAGCGCGACTTCCCCCACGTTGAAGTATTGCTTGAGCCGGTTCTTATTTTGCGCGATGCGGAGAAATATTCGCCGGAAAACTATGCTCGCATGATCCAGGATCTGGATGCAGATGTGATCGCGTTCTCGATCATGAGCCCGCACTGGTATCCGATGGAGCCCTATTTCGCCGAGATTAAAAAATTGATGCCGGATATGCCTATCGTGATAGGTGGCTATCAGGCGATGTTGTCACAAGAGCAGACTATCGAGAATCCTGATATCGATTACATTTGCGTAGGCGATGGTGAGTACGCTATTGGCAATTTAGTGCAACATCTAATGGGCTTGAAACACGGCCCCGCCGATGGCATGTGGGAAAAATTGATAGACGGGTCTGTCTATGAAACCGAAGCACACCAGATTGGAGATTTAGCATCGCTACCGTTCCCCGATTACGATGTCTTTGAAAAGGAAGACGGTTTCAAAGATGTAAACTCGTCGATTTTTGGTCCGAAGGGAAAGTTAGTGTTACCGGTTATGACTGGTCGAGGTTGTCCTTATCGCTGCACCTACTGTTGTAACACTCCAATTCTTGAAGGCTGGAAAACCAAGAAGACCTTTCTAAGAAAGTACGATCCGCAGGATATGGTTGATGAGCTCATCCGCCTACGCGACAAGTATGGCGTAGGCTATTTCGAATTTTGGGATGAACTTTTTCTTTCGAACCTAAAATTCGTGCGCGCATTCTTCGAGCTCTATAAAGAGCAGATACGTCTTCCGTTCTCGATAAATTCACGTGTTGAGGTGATGAACGAAGAATTCTGTAAGACAGCCGCCGAGGCAGGTTGTCATACAATCTGGTTTGGCATCGAAAGTGGTGACGAGCAATTCAGAGCCAAGATGCTCGGTCGTAAGATGACCAACAAGCAAGTTATCGAAGCCGCTGCTAACTGCAAGAAGGCCGGCATTAACCGGCTTACCTTCAATATTGTCGGTGCGCCACGTGAGACCGCTGATAATATGCGCCAGACGCTGAAACTAAACCAGGAAATAGCACCAGAGCATTTCTTCTTCTTTCCCTACATACCACTGCGTGGGACTCCGCTTTACAATATCGCGAAAGAAGATGGCTTGCTGCTTACCGATAAGAGGGAGCTTCACTACCTTTCTGCGGCGAATGATCAGCAGTTCATTCTCAATATGAAAGAGTGTCCAAAGCTGCTAACGCAGGAAGATTACAACGAGATCTGCATGGAAATGCTTGCCTTTCAGCAGGCGAATAATCGATTGAGCTATGACGATGAGCCCGGCGACGCGACTGTTGAGGACAAGAGTTTCACCTTCGTTGAGGCTGCCAACACAGAGCAGAAGGAAGCCGATGTGGTAGTGCCTCCACCCGCTTCAAGCTCGTTATTGGATGGCGTAAAGAACCTATTTCGCAGTTAGGCCTTTAGGCTATATTCTCTGAAGAGTTGGCGAGCGTTTCATGCTCGCCTGAGAGTGCCTTGTTGACGGTTCGCAGAGATATTGCGGCCATCAGAAGATTGCCACAAGCTGCCCCCGCGAAGAATCCCACCAGACCAAATAGCTGACTGCCCACATAGGCCAGAGGTACATAGAACAGGAAGAATCTGGCGGCGCTTAAGTAGAGAGCCGACATAGGCCTGTGCAAAGCGTTAAGCGACGAATTGGAGAGTATGATTATGCCCTGCATGCCGTAACCCAGGGGCAAGATCCAGAGAAAGAGTTTGATGGTCGCGATTACTTCAGCGTCGTCGGAAAAGGTAGAGGCAATAAGGCCAGCTCCAAGTGCCAGAACCACATAGACTAGTAACTGCCAGCTAAGAATGAACTTAATGGCTAGCCTGTAAGCTTCCTCGACGCGATCTATTTTCCCCGCGCCATAGTTTTGACTGATAAGCGGGGGCAGAGAGGATGACATCGCCAATACAATAAGTGTGGCTATGGGCTCCAGTCGGGCCCCGACGCCGAAGGCGGCTACGGCGGTATCGCCAAAGCTTGCGGCAATGGCGGTCATGACACCAGCGGCAAGTGGGGTCATCATATTCGCACCGGCTGCGGGCACTCCAATGCGCAGCATCTCTCGCCCCGATGAAAGCATGACAGGCCTGCTCGGTAGAGAGCGACTGACAAGTTCCTTCTTGACGACAAGCAGATACATCAGATAGAAGTAACTGAACCCCCAGGCTGTTACTGTAGCCCATGCAGCTCCCTGGATGCCGAGTGCCGGCACCGGGCCAAGGCCGAAGATGAAGATTGGGTCTAGAACCGCATTGATAAAGCCGGCGCCAGCCATCAATATGCTCGGTGTCTTGGTATCGCCGCAGGCGCGCAGCACACTGTTGCCAGTCATGATGCAGACCACCATGATGCTGCCTGGAAACCAGACCACCATATATTCTCTGATCGCTGGCATAAGCGATTCGCTAGCACCCATCAGGAAGAAGATCTCCTCCATGAAGAACCAGCATAGGCCCACCACGATGGCAGCGAGCATTAAGGAGATATAGTTGATTACGGTAGAGGCTTCTTTGGCTTTCTCGTATTCAGACCTGCCTAGATACTTGCCAACGACAGCCGATGCGCCTATGCCAAGGCCTATGGCCAGACTCATGATGGTGAATGTGACAGGGAAGGTGAAACTAATGGCGGTGAGTGCTTCGGTGCCAAGGAAACTGATGAACAGGGTGTCTACCAGGCTGAATGTGAATAGCATGAGCATGCCGATTATCATCGGTGTCGTCATGCGAATTAGGGACTTTTCTATGGAGCCTTCTGACAGATTAAAACTGTGCTTATTACTAGTTGAAGACATATAAATGCGGTATCCAGTGGAAATTTTTAAACCGTCTCGCCCTATCTATTCATCAATATACCTTAGATTGCAAAACAATTTCCGACAGACACAGAAAATTGCAAACCTAGACTGCAAGCCCCTTTCTTATCTTGCTTAGCTGCTTGTATATCTTCGGATTGCCGAAGTGCAGTTCCTTGGCCTCGCTAAGGTTGGGATTGCCGCTCTCGCTAGCCAGCAGCCCGCCGGCCTCCTGCAGTATGAGTTTGGCCGCGGCTAGAGTGAGTCGATTCTCATTGGCTGCGCTGCCACCTTGTATCCGATCTGCCGCTATCTGTATCATATCTAGCGCGGTACAGCCGGAAATCCGCGGGCTTGCTCCCGCGCTCATAAATTCTGACTGCAGGGCGATGGCTACGTCTTGGGGTAGTCCGTCTGGATTGATGCTGAGAAGGCTTCCCTGAATCTCTGTTCGATTGCCCACGCGAATTCTATGTGAATTCAGGCGAGCACCGGCGCCGCGTGTCGCGATGAACTCTTCACGTAGAAGCGGGCAGAGAAATATCGCATGTTGCACTGTGCCTTCGATCTGGCAGGCCAGAGATACGCCGAATTGGGTATAGCCGGTGGCAAAGTTTCTATTGCCGACCAGTGGGTCGATAAGCCAAACGGTATTCTTATTCTCGCCCTCTCTAAGGCCGGAGGCGCGGGAATGGAAACTGTGCTCGGGATGGGCCTTCTCTAGGTGATAGATAATCGTTTTTTCGGCTTCAAGATCCATCGAGGTGAGAAAATTGTCTGGATCGTCGTTGATTATTTTAATTCTATCGAGGCGATCACTGCTATGTGCTATGGCCTCAGCTGCATCTCTTGCAGCCTGCAGTGCGATGTTTAACAAGGGGTGCATTACTGACTTCCTGACCGTGCCAAAAGGCCGTGGCCTGCTGGTTATTCTTGGGCTAGAACCGAGTAGATGCAGCCCATCTGATTTGGGCCTGCAGGAGAATTCTTGGTGAATTGCCCGTGTCCGCGAACTGCGCTACAGCTACCGAATTTTGGGGCTATGATAGCAAACAAAAGAAAGCAGAAGGAAACTATTCCAATGTCGGTCAATTCAAAGGGGATTTAGCAGCTGTTAGCCCGCGACTTCGCTCGTATCCTGCTATAATTCGCCGCTCTTTTGGTCGGAATAGTTGCGGTACAATGTTTGATTTCAGTCAGGTTTCAGTAGTTCTAGTTAATACCTCCCACCCAGGCAATATTGGCGCCACCGCTCGCGCCATGAAAAATATGGGCCTAAGTAAGCTAACCTTAGTTCAGCCGGAGGACTTTCCAAGCGGCGTAGCAGTTGGTCGCGCTGTGGGTGCCGTAGATATTCTCGATAATGCGAGGGTGGTTGCAAGTCTTCAGGAAGCGGTAGAGGATTGCGGGCTAATCATTGGTGCCAGCGCCCGTTCTCGAAATATTCCTTGGCCCATGGTTACTCCGGAGCAGTGTGCTCACAAGACAGTGACCGAGGCCGGTGTAAACAAGGTTGCGCTGGTATTTGGCCGTGAAGACTCTGGATTGAACAACGAGGAGCTGCAGCTGTGTCATTTTCATGTGCAGATTCCCGCAGACCCAAATTACAGTTCCCTGAACCTGTCTGCCGCGGTGATGGTTGTTTGTTATGAGGTGCGTAAAGCCGCATTGGCCCTCGCAGAACAAACCGTCGTGGCCGAAGATGAGTTTTGGGATCAGGAAAAAGCCAATGGTGAACAGATGGAGCATTTCTATGTGCACCTGGAACGGGTAATGACGGCAATCAAATTCCACGACCCGGAGAACCCAAGACAGCTTATGCCGAGAATGCGCCGTCTGTTTAGTCGCATCCGGATCGATGTTATGGAGATGAATATTCTTAGGGGAATCCTCAGTAACATCGAGTTTAGACTCGACAACGAGAAGAAGTTAGAGGTCGAACTACAAGAAAAAAACAAAGAGTAGAATAGGGGGGCGGTTCGGCAAGTCTAGATTCTAGATTAGTTAGCAGAACTGACTGGTCGGCGCATCAAGAAAATCAGAAAGCGACAGGTGTAGTTATTTACAGTGGCCAGACAGACTTTTTATTTCAGTGATGGACCCTATCTGCAGGCAATGCATGGCTTGCATTCGGCGGTGTCTGGCACTGAGGCCTTCGTAAAATTCATAGGACAGCCGCATACCGGTAAGAGCGGGGTCTGTGAAAAGCTGGCGCAGTTCATGCAGCATAAGGATTACCGCGTTATCTATTTCGATTACGCTATCGAATCGCCAGATATGCTGCGCAGCATGATAGCTAAAGAGCTAGATATACCAGATACATTTAATATCTTCCGGCATTTGGAAGATAGCCTTGCGAGTACACCTCAGAAACCCTTGGTCATCATATTCGATGATGCGCACCAGCTAAGCGATATAACCGTGATTGAAATTTACAAACTGGCCGGGGTGCAAGTTGAACATAGTCGGGTTATCAACATTGTCCTGTGTGGAGAACCAGATTTAGAGAAGCGTCTGAGCAGCAAGAAGGAATTCAGGCCGCTATTGCAGCATGTGTCTCATAACTTCTTACTCGAGCCAATGAATGCTGAAACCACATCTCATTTCCTGGCGGCTTTTCTCGAGAAGATGAACCTTCCGGGTTTGCAACTGGCGCCTGGAGCGAAGAGTCAACTCTATAAGTCGTGTAAGGGATTTCCAGGGCCGGCTTATTCACTATGCCAATTAATACTTTCGCTACGGCAACACGACCTGGACTTGCAGCCTGTAAGGAAAGAAGAGTTGCTCAAGGCTATTCGTAGTGTCGATGGGGATAAGCCTGTCCCGAGCAGTGAATCCAGAGAGAGCAATCGATGGCTGCTGCTCGGTCCAATCGTGGTGGTAATCGTCATTGCCTCTCTAGCCTTGCTTATGCGACAACTGAACCCTGACGGGGCTGAGAATGCTGCTGAGGGTACGGTTGGCAGCATGGAGAATTCGGCTGAAGAGCAGGGGTCTCCCACGCTATCATTGCAACAAGGAAGCGTGGCGCAATAGAAGAGAACGCGTTATTGGCAATGCCAGTCAGATAATTCTGACACTGTTTGGCTTCGTGATAGTGAGCGAAGACGAGGAGAGCATTGAGTTACACTTCTGACTCGCCTACCGTCCGCCAAGCTATCGTGACGATACGCGCAAAAAACTGATACTGAAAAAGCTGCCAGCCACGAATCAGAGTGCAGAAAAATTGCTTATCCTCGAAGAAATTAATCTGGAAGTTCGAGCCTGACTAACACGAGTTAGCGTCGGCGTGGCTGCTGTCTCTGCCGCTTATTGCTGGGCTTCGCTTTCGGGATCAGGAACTTGTCACCGTCGCCAATTAGGTCGGCCCTGCCCATTTCATGTAAGGCCTCCCTAAGCATCGGCCAATTCTTCTCGTCGTGGTAACGCAGGAAAGCTTTCTGTAGTCTACGCTGATCGATATCTTTGCAGATGCTGAGCTTCTCGCTCTTGTATCGAACTTTCTCCAAGGGGTTGCGTTCGGAGTAGTACATGGCGGTGGCGAGTGCCATCGGGGAGGGATAGAAAGTCTGTACCTGATCGGGTTTAAAATTTCTTTCCTTAAGCCACATGCTGAGATTTAGCATGTCCTCTGCATCACTCCCCGGATGGGCGGCTATGAAGTAAGGGATTAGATACTGTTCCTTGCCGGCCTTCTTCGAAAACTTATCGAACAGAATTTTGAATTCGTCATAGGCTGAGATACCCGGCTTCATCATCTTGGAAAGGGTCTTGTCTTCACTATGTTCCGGTGCGATCTTTAGATAGCCGCCTACATGATGGGTAACCAATTCTTCGACATACTCGGGGTCTTTCAGAGCAAGGTCATAGCGCAGTCCTGATGCAATCGCTACGCGTTTTACGCCAGGGATCGCTCTCGCTTTTCTATAGAGTTGGGTGGTAGGGCTATGATCGGTGTTCAGGTGTTTACAGATGTTGGGGTAGACACAAGAGAGCCTTTTACAGGTTTTCTGTATCTTCGGTGACTTGCAGTTCAGCTTATACATATTTGCTGTCGGCCCACCAAGATCTGAAATCGTGCCAGTGAAGCCAGGAACCTGGTCTCGAATCTTCTCGATCTCACGCAGTATCGAATCTTCCGATCGACTCTGAATGATGCGGCCCTCGTGTTCGGTAATAGAACAGAAGGTACAGCCGCCGAAACACCCGCGCATTATGTTTACGGATGTCTTGATCATGTCGTAGGCAGGGATTCGCGCATCACCATAGGATGGATGTGGCCGTCTCTGATAGGGCAGATCGAAAATCCAGTCCATCTCGTCGGTTTCCAATGGTATAGGAGGCGTGTTTACCCAGACTTCCTGTGAGCCATGTTTCTGTATCAGCGGTTTGGCATTGTAGGGGTTGGCTTCCTGATGCAGCACGCGGGATGCATGGGCATACAATGCCGGATCATTAGTTACCTTATTGAAAGAGGGTAGGCGAATATAAGCGGTCTGGGAGTCGAATTTCTCTTTACGCTGCAAGGGTAGAGGTATGATTCGAATCGCCTGCTTGCCCGTGTCGTCACTGCCATTGGAGCCATCGAGAGATTCGGTAGTAGATTTCGAGTCTGTTTTCTTATCGTGGAAATCATAGGGATTGGGGATGTCGTCAATCTTCGACGGCCAGTCGATACGGGTGGAATCTATCTCGGTCCAGTCTTGTGGCGCTTCAGCTCTAATTCGGGCAGTACCGCGCAGATATTCCATTTCGTCGGTAGTCCTGCCGGCGGCCAGTTGATGCGCGACCTCGACCAGGGCTCGCTCTGCGTTTCCATACAATAAGATATCCGCATTGGAGTCGATTAACACGGAGCGTCTCACGCTGTCGCTCCAGTAATCGTACTGCGCGATGCGCCGAAGACTTGCCTCGATGCCGCCAATGACTATCGGTGTGTCGTAGTAAGCCTCGCGGCAACGCTGGCTGTAGACAATGACGGATCTGTCAGGGCGTCTGCCCGCGTCACCGTTAGGAGTATAGGCATCATCGCTGCGCATACGCAGGTCGGCGGTGTAACGATTAATCAGTGAATCCATATTGCCGGCGGTAACGCCGAAGAATAGATTGGGCTTGCCAAGTACCTTGAATGGGTCGGCACTATCCCACGCAGGCTGAGAAATTATGCCGACTCTAAATCCTTGTGCCTCTAGCAACCTTCCTATTACCGCCATGCCAAAGCTCGGGTGATCTACATAGGCATCACCGGTTACGATGATTATGTCGCAGCTATCCCAGCCCAATTGATCCATTTCTTCCCTGGACATAGGTAGATAGGGTGCTGTATCGAAGCACTCCGCCCAATATTTCGGATAGGAAAAAAGCTTTCGCGGTGAGTGTGATAGATCGCTGCGTTGAGAGTTCTTGTTGGATTTTTTTGACATACTTCTAGTGACTCGGATTTGGTAAATGCAATATTGATGGGCGAGAAGATCTCAGTCTAGCACTTAGAAAAACTGGTCCAGGGGAAGTTGGTCTCCATTTACCATTAGCATGCTGTCCTGCAGACTGGCTTCGATTATTACTCTGCCGGTTGAGATTGTTAGATAACCCTGCTGAACATAGGGGGCAATCAGTCCGGCTATCGGGCTGCGCAGAATCGATTCCAGATCAAGGGATATGTCGAGTGTTATATCGAATGCCGCTATCGCTGCATTTGTATCGACCTCTGAAAGACTGGCCAGTGTTTCCAGTCCTGTCCACTCGATGCGCAGGTCCGCAGTGTGATCACCATCGAAGGCGTTAGCTGCTATAAGATTGTTTATCTCCAATGGGTTCTGCAGCACGATGAGCAGCAGTTCTTGCCCCAGAAATAGCAGCTCCTCGGAATAGACTTCGGGGTCTGCATTGAATTCGGTCTGTAGTTCGTTAAGCAGGCGGTAGTAGTCGCGCAGTAGTTCATTCTTTAATTGTTTGATTTCGCTGCGCCAACTGAGTGAGCGAACAGGTATGCTACCTTCGATGTTTGCAATGCTTAAGGTCTGATAGATTTCACTGCTCTGGGGATCAGCAGGTGAGCCATTCAGCCCGTAGTCGACAACGATGTCTGATATTGAAAACGAAATAGGTGCTGTGCTGCTGAGTGATGGGATAGAGAGAGTGGCGCTGCTATTGGCGAGCATGTCGTTCAGTTGAGAGGTTATGCTGGTGATGGCCAGCCCGGCAACAACGACATTGGAGTTGGCTGCATTCTCGGTAACTGCCAGTTCTCCCATGTTCACGACGAAGCGGGCCGACTGGTCAGAATCCACATGGATGCTAGCGTTCAGTCCATCAAAATTCATTTCTCCCTGGGTGCCGCTATAGTTAATCTCGCTGATATTCATGTCGAGCTGAACGGATTGATCGAAACGCACCAGAAGGTCGGCCATTATATCAGGCAAGGGGAACGAGAGCTCGGCGAGAGCTATATCGAATAGATCGTTGCGAATACCGGGTTTGATATTGGCATAGGCAAGTCCTACCCCAAGCCCATTCTGGGTTTGTAATAGTGGTCCGTGATCGATATCGAAGTCCATCACCAGCGCGATAGCATCTGTGCCTATGGGTGTGAAGATTAACTCTATGCTGGCAGAGCTTCGAAACCAGCCGCTGCTAATGTCATTGCGACGAATCTCTAGCTGACTCTCGGCTTCTGGCGGAATGAGCTCTATGAGCCTGTCTATCGTTGCTTGCTCTATCCCCGCGCCTATAACTCTTGGCGCCACGGCGAGCAGCAGCGCGATCAATGCGACGGTGCAGACTAAAACTTTGCTTGAGAGTGATTTCATAGCTGCCTGAGTTGTTTACGCTGACTTAAAGCCGCCTGGCGAGAAGCGGCTAACTATAGCAGAAATAGCCGTGAAATTTTCGCGTTTACGCGCCGATTGCGGTGATTTTGTAGGCACAGCGCCTCGCGCCAGCTAACAGATGGTCGGTGCGTGTTACGATGGCCTTGTCTTCAAAGAGTCGCTGAAATAGATCGAGCTCAGTCTCGCAAAATTGTTGGCAGCTAGTGGCAGCAGTGCAGATAGGGCAGTGATTCTCAATAAGCATAAAACCATCGGGTAATAGCCGCACTTCAGCCATATAGCCTTCGTCGCTACGCAATTGTGCGAGTTTCTCGATCTGTAGTTGAAGCTCGGGTGCGATGGTGCCTAGTTGCTCCCGGTACTGCGCCTCTATTTTGTCGCTGCGCTGCGCAATGAGTTGGTTCAGGCTCTGCTCGCCAAGGGTGGAGCGTATGACATCGATAATCTCGATGGTGGTTTGAGAGTGCGTATCGGGGAAGCGGCCATGACCGGCAGCGCTCAGTTTCCATAGATGGACAGGGCGTCCCCGAGTTTGTCGTTCTTCCTGCGTCTGACCCACAAGACCCTTAGATTCCAGCTCGGCGAGATGCTGGCGCACTCCCATCGTAGTCATATCTAATTGTTTTGAAAGGATTTTAACAGATTGCGGCCCCCGCGTTTTAAGGCGCTGCATGATGCGATCCTGGCTCTTTGGCAGTTCCATGGTCTTGGCTCGCTACTAGTTTGGCTGCGTATTATCCCTTTTAGTCGGCATTTTAAATAAAGTTTTTACTTTCGTTAAAAACTTTATTCTATTTTTAGTAATAGTAAAGTATATAATTTAGTATATTGAGACTAGCTAGGGAAATAAAGATTTAGTAATGTAAATACTTGAATATGTGCAGTTGAATCTGAACGGTTTGAGGCCTACGGTGCGGTTTCTGCGGGCTGCTAAGGCTGAAATTCGGCTCAGGGGGGTACAGTTTATGAAGAATCTTCGTCTTATAGGCCGGGTGGTCGGAGGCATCAATGCGCTAGTAGTTTGTCTCAATATCGCCGGTTTCAAGCTGTGCGATAGTGCGTTTTAAATGAGATTCCGCATCGCAAACGAATCTCCTGCAGGAAGGCACTGGACTGGGAATTCATCGAACGCCTTAAACAAGAGTCCGAGCTGCGTAACGACAATTCACTATGAGTTTGCGATTACGGGGTTGTAAGAAGACTGGTGCGGTAGCTACCTAGATGTTCAGTCTCATCTGGATATGGGGTATTCCATCCTCATCGTAGGGCTCCGATTGCGTCTCGAACCCAAGTTCGGTATAGAACTTCTGTAAATACTGTTGTGCCGATATAGTAATTGCCGTCTCTGGCCAATGCTCTCTACTAAAAGCGAGGGATTGCAGCATCAAGGTTTTTCCAAGCCCACCGCCGCGAGCCGACTTCCGAGTAACTACTCGGCCTACCGAGGCACCTTCGTACTTAACTCCCGGCGCAAGTAATCGCGTATAACATACGAGCTGCGACGCGCCTTCCTCTTCCGCGGCAGCCAGGTGTCCCATAATATGCAAGGCGGCCTGATCGAAACCATCCACATCCTGATAGACACAGTCCTGCTCGACTACAAAGATCTCAGCACGAAGCTGCAGAATTGCGTACAGGTCATGCGTGCTCAACTCATCGAAACGCTTACAGCTCCAAACTACAGTATTCTCCATCGCTTCAAACCACTACCCGCTATTTTCAGTCAACGCCTATTCTAGCCCAAGTAGGGTAAAGATGTGCTTGGCAGCGAGGATACAAAAACATATTAACCCGATGCTATACTGCGACCCCACAAGCCCCGGTGGCACAGCTGGATAGCGCGGCCCCCTCCTAAGGGGCAGGTCACAGGTTCGACTCCTGTCCGGGGCACCATAAACAAACCCGCTCGCGCGGGTTTTTTTATGGTGCCCCGGACAGGAGCTCTGAGATACTGCGGTTCGAAAGCCGCGTAGCGGCGCACACGGCCGAAGGCCGCCCGCAAGGGTAGCTATGTGTAAGGCTTGCAATTGGGCGTTCGTTGTTTAGCAGTTCTCCTACTTAATGCGGTTTACCTAAATTTACCTAAGGTAAATACCGAATGACTCCTGTCCGGACACAGCCAAAAAAAACTCGTACCCGTGCGGCCATCATGGCAGCCCATGCGCCCCAAAGACTCGCTCACTCCTGTTTATCTGTAGAAAACTCATACACAATGCTCCCCATGAGCACCGAACCCCCAAAAAACCAAACCTACGGCCTCAAAGACACCTCCTTCAAAGCCGCCGGTGGTTTCGAAGGAATAAACAGTCTCGTAGAGAGCTTCTATCAGCAAATGGATCAGCTACCAGAGGCAAAGATTATTCGATCTATGCATGCTCAGGATTTATCCCTAATCATTGATAAATTAACGCATTTTCTTTGCTAGTGGCTGGGTGGTCTCAGGCACTATCGTGATAGGTATGGCCCAATCAGCATCCCTGGAGTCCACAGTCATTTGGTGATAAATAAAGCAGAACGAGATGCTTGGCTACTGTGTATGGAAAAGGCGATACAACTTCAGCCTTATCAGGCGTCGTTTAAAATTTATCTGTTGGAGCAGCTGACAGTCCTAGCTGAGAGAATTCGAGTCACCAGTAAAGAAGCATGATCGAGTGCTCCATTGCAGGAAGTGTCCTACAGGCTGTTTGCTTTTTAATAATTTGCAGGGTGGGGGTGATTTTCACCCAGATCCCCAATCATTTTACCCACGAGCCAAGCCCACGAAAAAGCTAGGTAAATTCTCCCTAGTTTCAGTTCTGATATTCTCTCTAAAAACCGCATTTCAATTATGAAATCTGGCCGGATATTGCATTTATCAGTATCTGCATAATCTAATTATCTATTAATTTTCTTCTGATAAAACCCATGTATTGACCGGTATTCGCCGTTAGGCACAGAGTCTTATACGCACATGTCGAGGGGATTTGCAGAGTTGCCTGAAGACGCAGAAGACTCGCTTCATCACCTAGGGAAGTATTCCTAGCATTCCAGGCCAAGCGCCATGCAAGGCGTTACAAGGAAAGTGTTATGAGCAATGTGGTTGATCTGAATGATTTCCGGAAAAAACCAGCCAGCGCATCTAGCGATGCGATACGAGATGGCTTGATTCCGATCGAGTTCGCTATGGGAATAGGCGATAGAGAGCGCTGCCTTGAGAAGATGGCAAAGTATGGCGTGAGCTCGGTTCACGTGCGTACCGTAAACGATGAGCCTGGAGCCCGGCTCTATTTAATCGGTGTGGCCGATGCTATTTCACTGAACAAGGAAATCCTGGCGAAGGAAGACATCTCAGATGAGGAGATTGAGCATCGCATCGATCTTATTCAGATGATGGAGAACATGAACTTCGCTGGAATGGACAGCCTCTGGGAATCTTTCACTAGCCAGGGTGAGAGCGTTCTCTAGAAGATTGTGCAAAAGAACAAGCAGCTACTCTGAGGAGTAGGGCAGCTCCAGAATAGAAACAACGGAGTCAACCTGATTCGAAAGTCGCAGTGGCTGGACTGACTCATCGAGCTCGGCGGGTAAAATAGTCAGTAACTTGGGTTGATCAGAGTCCGAATTGCTATACGCCAAAATCTCACCCCTATCGCCTTCTTTGTCGCCATAGACTACTGCGCTGCTACTACCAATCGTATGACTGCTGCTCGCCAGATGCAGGCGCTTCTTCGCAGTTCCTCGATAAAACATACGCGCCACTATTTCCTGACCGGTGTAACAGCCCTTCTTAAAGTCGATTAATCCCGCTATATCGTAGTTAAGTAGCTGAGGTGTGTATTCTGCGCTGAGTGCCGGCGATACATGGATTATTCCGGCCTCGATATCGGCTCGCAGCCATGGCTGCAGATCAGCGCTCTCCGGCCCGGTAAAGCCTCGAGCGAATGACTCCAAAGCGGATGGCGAGTGAAACCACAATTCAATTCGTTTAGCTGGCCCGAAAATCCTGACGGCACAGCAGTGGTCCGTTACAGTCACCTCGTTGGCGTTATTCGGTAGCTTAAGCTCTAGAATCTGCAGTGCTGCATCGACGTCGTTGTCCATAATGCCAAGCACTGTAGGTGCTGAATCGGCGTTGCCGTCGCCTGTCTTGTCAGTGTTGGGCACGGTGGTGATCTCGACCTTTGAAAAGACAGCATATTTGTTGAGTGTAGTGACTATCTCCGCGGCCATGCCCTCGGCACACTGCATAAGATAGTGTTCGCCTTGTTGCAGGAGACGGAAATCGGCGATAACGCGACCCTTTAGATTGCATAGCGCGCCGGTTAGGCTTCGCTGCGGTGAGAGCAGTTCTGTATTGCAGCTTAGCTGACCCTGCAGGAAGCTTATGCTATCGGAACCACTGATCTTGATGAACTCGTAGCTCTTGAGAGGAAATAATCTGTTTCGCATAGTTCTCGATGATACAGGGTTGGCTGGTTTCTTAAAATGAGAGTCGCAACTAGAGTCGCAACTCTGGTCGAAATTACGCATAATTCAATAATGCCGATAACGTTTGCGGCTCACCCCATAGATGGCGACAAAATGCAGGAATTCAACAAGCAAAAAATATTTTGGCACAGTCGCCGCGGCATGCTGGAGCTAGACTTACTTCTGGTTCCTTTTGCGACTGACGTATTCGAATCTCTTTCTCGCCAAGATCAATTGTTATATGTCGATTTCCTCAAAGAGGAAGATCAGGATCTGTTCTCTTGGCTGATGCAGCGAGCCGCGCCCAGGGAGTCGCGGTTCGAATCTATTATTCAACAAATATTGGCTTACAATAGCGACAGAGCCTAAGATTAAAGTCTAAGACTGTCAGAGACCTATCAGTCAACCCACGTGGCTGTGCTATCGCCCATGTTCATCTGTAATTTACGCTGGTCACGACTAGAGCTCGTTTTCGTTAACGTCTGCCACCTAGTTGCTATGGCATCGGTGCTCCATGCCGGTCTGCGCTTATCGCTAGAGATTCTATTGATTGCAGTTGTTGCTGCGAGCCTCCTAAGCTATCTATCCGATCGATTTCAATTCTTTTATAAGCTGGGGCGGGGCGGCTTGCTGCCGCTGCGGCCTGCGCTCGTTCTTGGTCAACAATCCGCTAAATTCTATGGCGCCGGTATTGTGCAGGAAACAGCCTTGCCGAACGTAGTCTACATGAGTGAATTTTTGCTGGTGCTGCGTTTCCGTCCCGAAACAGAAAAGCCCTGGTGTCGGCTCAGGCATCTGGTGTTGTGGCCTGATAGTTTGATTTCTGCTGAGGGCAGACGTTTGCGTCGATTTCTGCGTTTCGATCTAGTGCAAGAATTGGATCAAATCTAGTTATTCGAAGCTGGAGGGGGTAAGAACGGTATCAACCGGATCGGGGTCGAGCTGAGGGTAATCCAGCGTGAAGTGTAATCCCCGGCTTTCCTTGCGCTGAATCGAGCAGGCAATAATCAATTCGGAGACCAGCACAAGATTGCGTAATTCCAGCATGTCTTTGGTTACGCGGTTTTTGGTGTAGTAGTCCTGCACTTCATCGCGCAAGATTCTAATCCGTCGCTCTGCGCGTTGCAGCCTCTCATCGTTTCTCACAATCCCGACGAAATCCCACATACAGCGGCGCAGTTCATCCCAGTTGTGTGAGACGAGTACTTCATCTTCAGGTGTGGTGACGCGGCTTTCATCCCAGTCGGCGATATTGAGTCCGTGTTCTGTGCTGGCTAGTTTAGTTTCTATATCTTGCGCCGCGCCGGAGGCGACTACGAAGCACTCTAGCAGGGAGTTACTGGCCATACGGTTGGCACCATGCAGGCCAGTGAAGCTGGTTTCGCCAATTGCATACAAATTGTCTATGTCGGTAGCGCCATCTTTGTTCACCATGATGCCCCCGCAGGTATAGTGAGCTGCAGGCACTACAGGAATTCGATCGCGGGTGATGTCGATGCCGAATTCCAGACAGCGGGTGTAGATCGTTGGAAAACTTTCACGCAGGAAGTCGGCGCTCTTATGACTGATGTTCAGATAGACACAATCGCAGCCTAGGCGTTTCATCTCATGGTCAATAGCGCGCGCGACTATGTCACGGGGGGCAAGTTCTTCACGAGAGTCAAATTCTGGCATGAAGCGGCTGCCATCCGGCAGCTCTAATGTGGCGCCCTCGCCGCGAAGCGCTTCGGTAATAAGAAACGATTTGGCGTGGGGGTGGAACAGGCAGGTGGGGTGGAACTGATTGAATTCCATATTCGCTACACGGCAGCCGGCGCGCCATGCCATGGCGATGCCATCGCCGCTAGCGCCATCGGGATTCGTAGTATAGAGGTAGGCTTTGCTTGCGCCACCGGTCGCCAGCGCAACAAATTTGCTCTTTATTAGGTCTACGCTCCCAGATTCCAGGTTAAGCACGTAGGCGCCCACACAGACGCTCCTAGGGACGGTATTCGGGCTCTGTGTCACTAAGTCTACAGCAGTACAATCGGCCAGAAGCTCAATATTAGGGTGGTCTTGTGCGCGCTTTTGCAGTGTTTCGAATACTGCCTTGCCGGTTGCGTCGGTTGCGTGGATTATGCGCCGGTGACTATGCCCGCCTTCCTGCGTCAGATGCAGCGAACTTAGTTCCTCAGCGATATTCTTTTGGCCTTTATTGAGTCCCATCTCGACGTTTTCTTTGGTCGTAAATGGCACCCCTTGCTCCACCAGCCAGCGAACCGATTCGGCGCTCTCGGCAACGATGTGTTCAACCATGTCCCGATGACACAGTCCGACGCCAGCTGATAGGGTGTCTGCAACATGGGAGTCGATGCTGTCGGTCTCATCAAGTACCGCCGCGATACCGCCCTGGGCATAAAATGTGGCGCCTTGATTGAGGTCGCCCTTGCTGAGCACGCCAACTCGGGCGAAATCTGCTGTTTTCAGGGCGAGAGTGAGTCCTGCAGCGCCGCTGCCGATAATCAGGATATCGAAATCAAGGTGTTTCTGTGTGCGAGAGGAGGTCATAATATTCAGTCAACTAATTGTTTTAATTGACATTGTTTACGGTCTATTGGTCATAAGAGTAGCGTGATAGGCTAGGATTCCTGCGACCAAAGCACTCTGGCTAGCAGCATTAGAACGAGGATTCTTGCACAGTTACGGTTAAAATCTCTAGCGCAATAGTGACAAACAGGTATTGAATTGCATAAAACTGTCATAATTTGCCCGCTTTCGAGAACTTTTATACAAAGACGCTGTCTATCGAAGAGAATGAATGCATTTGTTCCCTGTAGTGTCGTTATATAACCCCAGCAATAGTGGAGTTGGAACAGATGTCAGAGGATACGGATCAACAATTAGTTGACCGGGTTTTAAACGGCAATAAAAACGCATTTAACTTATTGGTTTTGCGTTATCAGCATCGAGTTTCTGCCCTGATTGGGCGCTTTGTACACGATTCTCACGACGCTGAAGATGTTTGCCAGGAGGCCTTCATCAAAGCCTATAGAGCCCTGCCTCTATTTCGCGGCGATAGTGCCTTCTACACGTGGTTGTATAGAATAGCCGTGAATACGGCGAAGAATCACCTAGTCTCAAAGAATCGAAGACCACCTGCGACTGATGCAGACTTAGAGGACGCCGAGCAGAGTGAAGTCGGTAGCATACTTAGGGAAATTGAAAACCCGGAAAGTAAGCTGGCTACAGCGAAGCTAAAATTGGCGATTGAGCAGGCGATAGAAGATTTACCGGAAGATTTACGCACCGCATTTACCCTGCGCGAATTTTCAGGGCTCAGTTACGAAGACATTACGGAAGTAATGGATTGTCCGGTAGGAACAGTGCGATCACGAATCTTCCGGGCCAGAGAATCAATAGACAAGAAAATTAGAAAGCTACTTGAGTAAATCTTTCTAATCTTCTGAAAAGTAAGAAAATATTAGGGGTGCTCAATGAGCCAAATCGAAAAAGAAACAGTATCTGCATTACTAGATAACGAGGCAGATGACTTGGAGTTGCGGCGCTTTCTAAAATCTTCTGAACAGGACCCTAGCCTGCTCGAAACATGGGAACGTTACAGTCTGGTTCAATCCGTTCTCCATGAATCAGCCCAGCCAGTTAGTTCCAGCTTAAGCGAGCGGATCGCCGCTCAAATCGAACAGGAAGCCCCTCTAACTGCAATTCCCTCTGCGGCGGCACCAATCGCGTGGAAAGAAAGCTTGAGTAAGATCGCAATTGCCGCCTCAGTGGCTGCCGTTTTTCTAGTCGCAGTTCAGTTCAATCTGGATAGCGGCCCAGGCTCTGCGGCTGTACCTGTACTTGCGAGTCAGTCTATCGAGAACAATGCAGCGCCCGTTATTGAACCGCTGGCAGCGCCAACACTGCTAGCCGAATCAAATGGCAATGCAGCCTTTACGGTCGATGGCGGTGTGGTGCGTCAATATATCGATAGTCTGACGCTCGACGATGAAGAGCCCGTGCGCGTAGAGCACATTCAGGATTCTCCTCTCTATCGCCTGGTAAACGACCTGCAAGTAAAGTTCTAGTCCACCTCCAGTTTAGATCCAGATTGCCTTACCACCCGCTGCAAGCTCGGCTTGCACGCTCCCCCTGTGCTAAAGTATAAACTCGATGCGGGTTCTTCTTCGGCCTAAGGCAGCTTGCCGAGGGGACCTAACTCAGTGTCTTTTAATGATCTTTTAATAGTTTTTGAGTACTCCTTCAGTTGTCTATGGACGCGGAAATCTTTTATGCGAATTTTTAGTGAAACAAACCTTAAATTGTCATCTAGTCTGGTAGCCCTAACATTATTTCTCTTAAGCAGCGGTGGTGCCTACGCGGCGGCGGGTCTGCCGAATTTTGCCGATCTGGTAGAAAGCAATGCTCCCTCTATTGTTGAGATTTCCACTACCCGCAGCGTTTCCACTCGAAGCCAGCTGGGTGACGATGAAATCGAAGAACTCTTGCGACGACTTAACCCGGGCCAGGATCCTAATTTGGATATCGAGGGTCTGCCGGAACAGCGCCAGCGTGGGGCTGTAGGCTCAGGCTTTCTGATTTCCTCCGATGGCTACGTCATGACCAACAATCACGTAGTGGCGGATGCCGATGAAATTCAGGTCAGCCTGAATGATAGAAGAGTCTATGATGCCAGGGTTATTGGCTTGGACGAGCCCTCCGACCTTGCCTTGTTAAAGATTGACGCGACGGACTTACCCTATGTCGAGTTTGGTGATTCCGATAGTCTTCGCGTAGGTGATTGGGTGCTGGCCATCGGTTCCCCCTTTGGTTTAGAGTTTTCTGCTGCTGCGGGTATCGTCAGCGCTAAAGGGCGTTCGATGCCGGGCAGGTCGACGTATAACTATATGTCATTTATTCAGACCGACGTGGCCATCAATCAGGGCAATTCAGGCGGCCCCCTATTTAATCTGGAAGGCGATGTCATCGGGATTAACTCGCAGATACTTAGCAGTACCGGCGGATCTAATGGCATTTCTTTCTCCATTCCCAGTAATGTGGCGATGAATGTCATGGAGCAACTGCGTGATACCGGCGCAGTGGAGCGTGGCCTGCTAGGCGTGCGTATGCGGGAAGTGGATTACGCCCTCGCAGAAATTTTTGGCATGGAAAGGCCGCGTGGAGCCTTCGTCGATGACGTACAGATTGAAAGTCCGGCGGCAGAGGGTGGTGTGCTCATCGAAGACATCATCGTCGAATTCAACGGACACGATATTGAACATTTTACCGATCTGCCGTTCTATGTGGGCCAGTATAGACCCGGTACCGAGTCCAGGATGCGGGTTTATCGCGAAGGTGAGTTGCGAAATCTTACCGTGGTGCTAGGAAGTTCGCCTACCAACAATGTCGCAGTTATCGAGCCGGAAGTGGTTCGCGAGAGAAGTAATCCCCTTGGTTTTCGCATCAGCGAGTTAAGTGACGATATGCGCAGAGTAACGGGACTTAGCGGTGTGCAGATAGCTGAGCTGAATGAAGGTCCGGGTCGTGAGGCAGGCTTGCTAGTGGGGGATGTAATCGTATCCTTGAACCGGCAGGAGATCGATTCCGCCGACAAGTTTGCCAGTGTGGCGAGCAACCTACCGGAGTCTGGTTTCGTTTCAGTTCGCATAGTACGGGAAGGCCAGGGCACCACGATGGCACTTGAATTAGCCCCCTAGAATCTAGCGCGGCGATTAGTCTATGGGGCCTGCTGCTTGCAGGCCCCATGATGCGCGGCTCAACTGCGTAAACTTCCTGACACCCGGTCACATTTGCTGTAGACTTGCCCGCTAATTTACTACCTGTCCCAATCCTCAAAACTAGTGACTCAACTGCTCCTTGACTGACCTAAGCCACATTCGAAACTTTTCGATAATCGCCCATATTGACCACGGTAAATCGACGCTTGCCGATCGGTTTATTCAAATGTGCGGTGGATTGACCGAACGGGAAATGGACTCTCAAATACTCGATACCCTCGATATCGAGCGCGAGCGAGGAATTACAATCAAGGCGCAGAGCGTTACGCTGCACTACGATGCCCTCGATGGTAAACGCTACCAACTAAATTTTATCGATACGCCAGGCCATGTGGACTTCACCTATGAGGTGTCCCGTTCTCTCGCCGCCTGCGAAGGCGCCTTGCTGGTCGTAGATGCGGGGCAGGGTGTGGAGGCGCAGTCTGTTGCGACTTGCTACACGGCTATTGAGCAGGGGCTGGAAGTTATCCCAGTGCTTAACAAGATGGATCTGCCTCAGGCAGAGCCGGATCGCGTCCGTGTAGAAATCGAAGAGATCATTGGTATCGATGCGCAAGATGCGGTGTGCGCCAGCGCGAAGACGGGTCTGGGCATTGACGAAATTCTCGAACAGATTATCACCAAGATTCCTCCCCCCGAGGGCGACCGCGATGCAGACCTGCAGGCGCTTATTATCGACTCCTGGTTCGATAATTATCTGGGTGTTGTGTCTCTGGTACGGGTAATGGCTGGCACTCTGAATAAGGGTGATAAGATCATCGCCAAGTCCTTGGGCAAGTCTCATGTTGTGGATAGCGTCGGAATATTCACGCCGAAACGAACCGAGACTGGATCCCTGGCTGCAGGCGAGGTTGGTTTCATCGTAGCCGGTATCAAAGAGATTCTCGGCGCGCCGGTAGGCGACACGATAACGCTGGCAAAGACGCCGGATGTGGAAGCGTTGGCCGGTTTTAGAAAAATTCAGCCCCAGGTCTATGCCGGATTATTTCCGGTATCGTCCGATGATTTTGAAAATTTTCGCGATGCCTTGTCGAAGTTGACACTTAACGATGCGTCGCTGCAGTACGAGCCCGAAAACTCCGATGCGCTTGGTTTCGGTTTCCGCTGTGGTTTCCTCGGCATGTTGCACATGGAAATTATTCAGGAGAGATTAGAACGTGAATATGATCTTTCTCTCATTACTACGGCGCCCACAGTTGTCTATGAGGTGCTGCTCGAGAATGGCGAAACACTCATGGTCGACAGTCCATCGAGGCTGCCTGCGGTTACATCAATCGCTGAGATGCGTGAGCCTATAGTAAAAGCGAATATATTGGTTCCGCAGGAGCATCTAGGCAATGTAATTACGCTTTGTGTCGGCAGGCGCGGCGTCCAGAAAGATATGCAGTTTATTGGAAAGCAGGTTTCGCTGACTTATGAACTGCCTATGAATGAGGTAGTGCTGGATTTCTTCGACAAGCTTAAATCGACCAGCCGAGGATATGCGTCATTAGACTACCAGTTCGAAAGGTTTGAACAGGCGAATTTAGTGCGTTTAGATATCCTCATTAATGGCGATAAAGTAGATGCGCTCGCCATAATTGTGCACCGGGATCATGCGCCTAACAAGGCTCGCGCACTGGTAGAGAAAATGAAGGAATTAATACCAAGACAGCTCTACGATGTGGCTATTCAGGCAGCGATAGGCGGGCAGATCATCTCAAGACAGACGGTCAAGGCGCTGCGAAAAAATGTCACTGCTAAATGTTATGGTGGTGATGTGTCACGAAAGAAAAAGTTACTCGAGAAACAGAAGGCGGGTAAGAAGCGCATGAAGCAGGTTGGTAATGTTGAAGTGCCGCAGGAAGCATTTCTGGCGGTATTAAAAGTCGATAGTTAATCTCTGATGCGGCGCAGGCGTAGCAACTTTTCTACATTTAAAAGTAAAGCGAAATGGATATAGATTTTTCTCTGGTATTGGTCTGTCTCGTTGGAGCCTGCGGCGTGGTATGGCTTATCGATAGCCTGTTTATTAAAAAGCACCGCGTGCAAGCAATAGCAGATTTCGAGGCGACACAGGCCAAGGGTAAAAGCGAAGACGAGGTCTCCCTGACTGTTGCCGGCTTATCCCAAGAGCCCATCATCGTCGAATACGCCAAATCATTTTTCCCTGTACTGCTGATCGTATTGGTGCTCCGTTCATTTTTGGTAGAACCGTTCCAGATACCTACCGGTTCTATGATTCCGACGCTGGAAGTCGGCGATTTTATTTTGGTAAACAAATATGCCTATGGCGTCAGGCTTCCTGTGCTTGGGACTAAGCTTGTCGATGTAGCCGATCCTGAGCGCGGGGACGTAATGGTTTTCATACCCCCACATGTAAATAGCTATTATATTAAGCGAGTAATTGGCCTTCCGGGCGATACAATAAGATATGAAGATAAGCGGCTTTTCGTCAATGGAGAGCTAATTAGTGAAGAGTTTGTTGAAGATATTGTTATCGATACAAATTTGGGGGAGTTGGCGGGCACCTTACATCAAGAGACGATCAACGGTGTCGAGCACGCTACTCAGCATATATCAGGGGTAAACCGGCAGCGCTCGCGGACGATTTGGGTTATTCCAAATGGCCACTACTTCATGATGGGTGACAACCGCGACAATAGTAGTGACAGTCGCGAATGGGGAGCGGTTTCAGAGAAAGACATAGTCGGAAGGGCGATAGCTGTCTGGATGCACAAGGAGCCGGGCTTGAATTTGCCAAGTTTCGCTAGAAATCAGCGAATTAAGTAACGAAATTGTGATAGCTGTAGCGGATTTGCATCAGACAAAGTCCTAGGCTATGTAGTACGGAGTGTACTTACACACTATTAACTGTCCAGCGGGTGAGAGCATGAAGCAATTAAATAAAAAGAGCCTTCGACATCAAGTGGGCGCTTCTAAGTTTGGCCTGTTGATGATCTTCATTCTATTGGCTGTATTTTTTACCTTTGGCCTAAAGGTAGTCCCGCTCTATGTAGATCACAATTTGGTCACCGGCATTCGTGGAGAGCTAATAGAAAATGGCGAGGCGGAAAATATGACAGTGACCGATATTCGACAACGTGTATCAAACACATTGCGTATCAATAACATCACGGATTTTGACCTCTCTAACATCACCTTACGTAAAGAGAGCGACCAAGCCATTATCTCGATAGCCTACGAGCGTCGGGTCGAGTTAATAGCGAATCTCGATGTGGTGGCGAAATTCGATACTGTTTTACGATAGATGGTTAAAAAACTAGATACTCTCGAGCAGACCCTAGCCTACCAATTCTCCAATCCGGAACTGGCAAAACTCGCCCTAACTCACCGCAGCGCGAATGCGGAACATAATGAACGCCTGGAATTCCTCGGAGACTCACTACTGGGATTTATCGTTGCGGATCTGCTTTTTGAGCTCAACCCCGGTGCAAGTGAGGGAGAGCTAAGTAGAATGCGCTCCAGTCTGGTCAATAAAACCGCGCTTGCTGCCATCGCCAGAAAATTAGAGCTTGGCAAGTTTTTGCAGCTTGGTACTGGTGAGCGCAATAGCGGCGGAAAGGACAGGGATTCCATTCTGGCAGATACGGTTGAGGCCTTAATTGCCGCTATTTACCTAGATGGAGGCATGGCTCCCTGTAAAGCCTTCGTCATCGCGATAAATGGGAGTAAGCTGGCGACTAAGTCTGGCGTCACTAAGCAGAAAGATGCAAAGACGCGGCTGCAAGAATTGCTGCAGGCGCAGGGAAGGAAGTTACCCGACTACGAAGTAGTTGAGGTAGCGGGTGCCGCACATGAGCAGGTTTTCCACGTTAGTTGCAAATTAGAATCTCTGAATATACAGGCGCAAGGTTCCGGTTCCAGCAAGCGAGAAGCGGAGCAAGCGGCTGCAGAGAAAATATTGGATTCAATAGAGGCTAATAAAACTCAAGTATGAGTAATTCCAGTGAGCAAGATACGCCGCCAAGCCGCTGCGGATATATCGCCATCGTCGGTAGGCCCAATGTCGGCAAGTCGACCCTGCTGAACCATCTTTTACATCAAAAAATCAGCATTACCTCGCGCAAGCCTCAGACCACTCGACACAGAATTCTAGGTATCAACAGCGACGAGCACCATCAGTGCCTATTCGTCGATACGCCAGGGCTAAACGCCCAGTTCAATAAAGCGCTGAATAAAGTAATGAACGATACAGTGCTTAACGTGATTAAAGACGTTGATCTGGTCCTGTTTGTTGTGGAGCGGTTTATTTGGAATGAGGCGGACCAATATGTGCTCGATGCGCTTGCAAATGCGAAGGTGCCAGTGCTGCTGATCATTAACAAGATCGATTTGGTGCAGGATAAGACTGAGCTACTGCCACATATTGCAGAATTAGCGAAGAAGCAAGAATTTGCTGAAATAGTTCCGGTTTCCGCACTCGGTGGGCACAATCTCGAGACGATAGATAATCTAGTGAAGGCGCTGTTGCCAGAAGGGCCGTTTCTCTTTCCTGAAGATCAGGTTACAGACAGGAGTTCCAGGTTCCTAGCCGCCGAACTGATCAGAGAAAAGGTTACCAGACAGCTGGGTGACGAATTGCCCTACGAGGTTACCGTCGAGATTGAAAAGTTTGAGCGTGTTAAGTCGGTAATGCATATACATGGCTTGATCTTGGTAGACAAGAAAGGACAGAAGCGAATCGTGATTGGCAAGGACGGCGAGAGACTCAAGCAGATTGGCAGCTCTGCCCGCGAAGACATGGAGACGAGCTTCGATTCTAAGGTCATGTTAAATCTTTGGGTGAAAGTTAAATCTGGATGGGCCGACGACGAGAGAGCGTTGCAGAGTCTCGGTTATGTAGATCGATAGAGGTTACGACTCGATATCATGGACTCGAGAGTGGCGCTGCAACCGGCTTATGTCTTACACACTCAGCCGTTTCAAAATACTAGCCTGTTAGTCGATTTTTTCACGATGGACTACGGGCGTGTGCGAGCCGTGGCCAAGGGCGCACGTAGCGCAAAGTCAAAATATCGCTCTGCCTTGCAGTTATTTCAGCCGCTACTGGTTTCACTTTCGGGGCGTGGTGAGCTTAAAACCCTTACCGATTTGGAATGCAGTTTAGGGGCAATAGTGCTAGAAGGGCAGCGCCTCTTCAGCGGCATGTATATCAACGAGTTGCTGACGCGTCTGCTGCTGAATCATGTCGAGCATAAGCAGCTGTATTTAGCCTACCAGGACACACTGGTAGCGCTGCAGGGTTCGGTCGATATGCAACTGCTGCTAAGACAGTTTGAACTTTGTCTGCTTGGTGAACTGGGCTATGGCATCAACCTCGAGTCAGACTGTCGCTCCCACATCGCCATCGACGCCAACAGCTCTTACCTCTTTACCCCAGATGTAGGCTTCGAAAAGCTGATGGAGCCTGAGCAAGCCAACGCTGCCAGAGTCTACAGTGGTTCCCACATTGTGGCGCTGCGGGATTTCGATCTATCCGATACCGATGTGGCTAAGACTGCGAAGCGACTCCTGAGGTCCGCGCTAGCTGCTCACCTCGGGGGTAAGCCTCTACACAGCCGCAGCCTGTTTAGCAAGTAGCGTCGCTGCAGGCGCAATCGTCTCATGTCCAGCCCCAGCTTTCGCCCAGTCTTGTTTACGTGTAAAATTTTCCGCTTTGCAGCACCTTCTAAATTTCGCTTCTGGCCACTATTCCTATGTCCTATCCAAGCATTCAGGCACAAATTGGCAATACGCCGCTGGTTAAGTTGCAAAGACTCCCCGGTGACACCAACAATACAATATTGGCGAAGCTTGAGGGCAACAACCCTGCCGGTTCAGTCAAGGATAGAGCTGCGTTTAGCATGATTCAGCAAGCGGAACTTCGTGGTGAGATTGCCCCTGGCGATGTGCTAATAGAGGCCACCAGCGGCAACACGGGTATTGCATTGGCTATGGTGTCGGCGGTCATGGGATATAAAATAATTCTCATCATGCCTGAGAACATGAGCAGCGAACGCAAGGCATCTATGACGGCCTACGGAGCGCAGCTGCTTAGCGTAAGCGAAAAAGAGGGAATGGAAGGCGCTCGCGATTTGGCGCAACAGATGCAGGCGCAGGGCAAGGGCAAGGTGCTCGATCAGTTTGCCAATCAGGACAATCCAAACGCACACTATGTTCACACCGGGCCAGAAATCTGGCGCGATACCAGGGGTGAGGTGACTCATTTCGTCAGCTCCATGGGAACTACAGGAACGATAATGGGCGTATCACGTTATCTAAAAGAGCAGAACCCAGCGATTGAGATAGTCGGTCTGCAACCGAAAGAAGGCTCGCGCATACCGGGCATTCGCCGCTGGCCTGCTAAATACCTTCCCTCTATATTCGATGAGAGCCGTGTTGATCACATTATGGATATTGAACAGCTTGATGCGGAGAACATGATGAAAGAGCTGGCCAGGCAGGAGGGCATATTTTGCGGGGTCTCATCGGGCGGATCGGTCTATGCGGCCTTACAGCTCTCGCGAGAACTAAGCAACGCGACGATAGTAGCAATCATCTGCGATCGCGGAGATCGCTATCTTTCTACAGGCGTCTTTCAATAAGCGCCGCAAATCAGATAAACGACGGCCTCATCGACAATAGAACAGCCTCTATTGTGTCGCCTAATTCCACCCACAGAGACAGTAAAATTAATCATGAGTAGACGCAGACATGGACGAGGCAAGCTCCCCAGCGAACCGGTAACTCTCGAAGTAGGCTCTTTGAGCCATGAAGGGCGTGGTATTGCCCATATAGGCGGTAAAGTAGCCTTCGTAGATGGGGCTCTTAGTGGCGAGAAGGTGTCTGCCTCCTTTGTTAGGCGCCGCGGTCGCTTCGATGAATTGAAAACCATCGAGGTACTTACCCCCTCGCCAGATCGGGTAACACCACCGTGTGAATTTGCGGGCCTGTGTGGCGGGTGTTCTCTGCAGCATATGCATAGCGATGCTCAGATTGCGTTTAAGCAGTCGGTGTTTGTGGAGCAGATGGAGCACGCTATAGGTGAGTCACTGGCCGAAATCGAATTGCTGCCGCAGTTACGAGACGCCACCGAGCATTATAGGCGTAAGGCCAGGCTGGCGATTCGTGTTGTGAGTAAAAAAGGTGGTGCGCTGGTCGGCTTTAGAGAAAAGTACAGCAGCTTCATCACCGTTATGGATAACTGCAAGGTGTTGGTGAAGGAAGTGGCAGATCTGATTCAACCGCTGCGCGAGCTTATCGATGGACTGCAGGGAAGCTTTGATATCCCCCAGATCGAAGTGGCGGTAGGCGAACAGAGAGTTGTAAACGAAGATCCCGCTAGTGATCCCGCGACCAGCTATCGTCTCCGCACGGCTCTGGTCTTCAGGCACCTTAAGCCTCTCAGTGAAACCGATACCGATAGGCTTATTGGGTTCTCCGTCAGCCATGACTTCGATCTGTATTTGCAGCCGGGAGGCAATGACACAGTGCACAAGATTGCGCCAGCAGATACGGTTGAGCGGCTACAGTATTTTCTTCCTGAATTCGATCTACAACTCAACTTTCACCCTATGGACTTTACGCAGATCAATGCCGGTATAAACCGCAAAATTATCAGTCAGGCACTGACTCTGCTCGAGCTGAACGAAGAAGATACTGTGCTCGACTTATTTTGTGGTTTGGGCAATTTTACTCTGGCTACCGCCCGCGTGGCGAAGAAGGTCATAGGCGTTGAAGGTAGTGAGGAGATGGTACTGCGCGGTTCGGAAAACGCGGCTCTTAATGCTTTGGGCAATGTCGAATTTTTCGCCGCCGACCTGTTTCAACCAATAGCTGAAAAGGAGTGGGCCAACTTGAAGTACAGCAAGATAATTCTAGATCCGCCCAGATCCGGTGCGATCGAAATAATCCCAGAGATTGCGAAGCTTGGGGCACGAACTATAGTCTATATATCCTGTAACCCTGCAACCTTGGCGCGGGACACGGCTGAGTTGATCAAGGCGGGTTACCGTTTGAGAACGGCCGGGGTAATGGATATGTTTCCCCATACAACACACGTAGAATCTATGGCCGTGTTTGATGCCGGTAAAGGAATATGAGAATAATGCCTAGGTTGAATACTTATGAAAGGAGCCGTTGATGAGTGTGGACAGTGACTTCGATAATATGACGGCAATCGATCGTTTGGTAGTGATAATGACGATGTTGCGGGATAAGCAGCATGGCTGCCCCTGGGATCTGGAACAGTCTATCAAATCTCTACTGCCGTATACTCTCGAGGAGGTCTATGAGGTTGCCGATGCCATCGAGAATAATGATCTGGTCGAGCTTGAAGATGAGTTGGGTGATCTATTGTTTCAGGTCATTTTTTACGCACAGATAGCGAAAGAACAGGGCGCCTTCGATTTTCAGGATATTGCCGCGGCGATCAGTAGCAAATTGCTGCGCCGCCATCCCCATGTGTTCCCCGATGGTGATATGAAGAAATTTGGTATTCCTCAGAATATAAGTGCGGATCAGGTGGTTGTAAATTGGGAAGCGATAAAAGAAGTTGAGCGAGAAGAGAAAAGGAAAAAGGGCGGGAAGAAGGCGAGTCAGCAGTTAGAAAGCCTGTTAGATGATGTGCCCAGAGCATTGCCTGCGATGGAGCGAGCACGTAAGCTGCAAAAACGAGCGGCACAGGTGGGGTTCGATTGGGCGGGAATCGGCCCCGTTCTCGAAAAATTAAAAGAAGAAGTACAGGAGTTCGAAGAGGCCTTAGCCGGTGGCGACGCGGAAAGGATGAGTGATGAGCTTGGCGATGTTTTATTCGCCGCAGTAAATTTGGCCAGACATAGTAAAATTGAGCCCGAAGTAGCGCTACGATACGCCAATCGCCGCTTTGAGGTGCGTTTTAAGTGGATTGAAGTAGCACTCACAGCTAAGGGTAGGTCACTCAAGGAAGCGAGCCTCGAAGAATTGGATATGCTTTGGGATGAGGCGAAAGCCAGCGGCCTTTAAACTAAAAGTTTTAGTAATGACGAATTACACATAGGAAACGGGAGTTAGGAATGAGAGCAATTTTGTTAGGTGCGCCAGGCGCAGGAAAAGGAACGCAGGCACAGTTCATCTGCGAGCGCTTCGGGATCCCGCAAATATCCACTGGCGATATGTTAAGAGCGGCGGTGAAAGCGAAGACTGAATTAGGTTTGCAGGTTGAGCAGGTAATGGCTTCCGGCGGCTTAGTGACGGATGAAATCATCATAGCCTTGGTAAAAGAGCGTATCCAGCAGGCCGATTGTGAATCCGGATTCTTGTTTGATGGATTTCCACGGACCATCCCGCAAGCAGAGGCGATGGTTGATGCTGGGGTTCCTATAGATGTTGTGCTTGAAATAGATGTGGCTGATGATGAAATCGTAAAGCGCTTGGGGGGCCGACGAGTGCATCCCAATTCCGGTCGCGTCTATCATGTGGACTTCAATCCACCGAAAGTTGCGGGTAAAGACGATGAGACAGGTGAAGACCTCATTCAGCGCGAAGATGACCAGGAGGCGACTATACGTACGCGCTTGGAGGTTTATCATGAGCAAACCGAGCCATTGGTTAAATTCTATCAAGACCTGGAAGCGCAGGGGCAGCCAGTGAGGGTTATCAGGGTAGATGGTGTGGCTAGCGTTGAATCGATCAAGGATCAGGTTCTGCAAAGCTTAAGTTAGCAGCAAGCATCCAGCAAAGCTTAGCTATGCTAGGTTGATAGAAAAATAAAAATCAGGCTTCGGCCTGATTTTTTCGTTATGTGTTGAGATAAATTCGTCGCAATAATCTAGTTATTTTTTCTGCGGCGTATCGTGTAACCAAAGTACTCATAAAGTGAGGTCGCTTGTGTGCATTCAATTACTGTTAGCTAGCTCCCGGTAGTATTAAGAGTAGTACAGTCACTTTATTCGTCATATGTTCACAAATGTTTCAGTAGTCCCTGTGTTTCATGTTGTATTTTTGGGTGACAGACTTTGTCGCAAGGAAACTAGTCATTGATCAATGTTTGGTCAAAAAACAGCCTGCAAAAACCAGACGTTTAAAGTTGGCAAACAATTTCCTGTTTTTAGAACCGTTCAAACTTGTGATTGATCAAATATTCATCATGTTTTCTTAAAGTTTTCATTGTAGGTAGCGAAATAGAGGTTGATACCATGTAAAAGTGGGTATTATGCATGGACTGTTCAAAAGAGATTTTTATCTAACAGTTTTTGCAGAGAGTTTACTGTAAGCCAGATTATTTATGTGATATGTTGCCGGCGAGCAGTGGTTACAATTCTTGTACTTAAGCGGGCACGATTCATAACCTAGGAGAGAAACGAGTATGGCTAAAGTTAAGGCAAAAAAGAGAAAACCTGCAAAGAAAAAGTCAGCGGCTAAGGCAGTTACTAGCCCAGCTTTATCTAAAGCAAATGCCGCAGTAGCGAAACTTGAAAAAGCATCCAAAACAGCTGCAAAGAAAGTAGCAGCAGCAAGAAAGAAAGCTGCTGCTGCCAAGAAGGCTGCAGCAAAAACTAAAACAGCAGCTAGCAAGAGAGCTGCTAAGTCAGCTCAAGGCGCAGTTAAGAAAGCGTCTGCTACAGTAGCTGCTACTAATGCGAAGATCAGAACTGCCAAAGCAAGAGCCAAAGCCGCAGAGTCTGCAGCGAAGGCAGCCGCAGCTAAGGTCGCAGCAGCCGCTAAGGCCGAAGCCGATCTGCTAAAAGCAGTAAAGGACTTCGCTGCTAAGTACAAGGCGAAGCAGGCGAAAGCCGCTGCAGCAAAAGCCGCTAAGAAAGCGCGCAAAGATGCCGCCGCAGCCAGGAAAGCCGCCGCTAAGGCCGCTAAGAAGGAAAAGGCTGCAGCAAAGAAGGCTGCAGCTAAAGCGAAGGCCGCAGCCCGTAAGGCAGCCAAGAAAAAGCCTGTAAAGAAGAAGGCAGCCAAGAAGAAGGTGGCTAAGAAGAAGGCTGCTAAGAAGAAGACAGCTAAGAAGAAGACAGTAAAGAGACGTTCAGCAGCTAAGAAAGCCTCTCCGAAGAAAGTTGCTAAGCGTAAGCCAGCCGCCAAGAAGAAGGCTGCTAAGAAGAAAGTAGTCAAGAAGAAGGTAGCTAAGAAGAAGGTAGCTAAGAAGAAGGTAGCTAAGAAGAAGGTGGCCAAGAAGAAAGTAGCGAAGAAGAAGGTCGCTAAGAAGAAAGTAGTCAAGAAGAAGGCTACTAAGAAGAAGGTAGCTAAGAAGAAAGTAGCTAAGAAGAAGGTGGCTAAGAAGAAAGTAGCTAAGAAGAAGGTGGCGAAGAAGAAGGTGGCCAAGAAGAAGGTGGCCAAGAAGAAAGTAGCTAAGAAGAAAGTAGCCAAGAAAAAAGCCAAGAAGAAGGCCGTTAAGCGCAGAGCGGCAGCGAAGAAAGCCTCTCCGAAGAAAGTTGCTAAGCGTAAGCCAGCTGCCAAGAAGAAAGTAGCCAAGAAGAAGGTGGCTAAGAAGAAGGTGGCTAAGAAGAAGGTGGCTAAGAAGAAAGTAGCCAAGAAGAAGGTGGCCAAGAAGAAGGTTGCCAAGAAGAAAGTAGCCAAGAAGAAGGTTGCTAAGAAGAAGGTCGCCAAGAAGAAGGTGGCTAAGAAGAAAGTAGCGAAGAAGAAAGTCGCTAAGAAGAAAGCGACGAAGAAGAAGGCTCCAGCCCGTAAAAAGGCTGTGAAGAAGAAGGCGAAGAAGAAAGCTGTTAAGCGCAGATCTGCAGTCAAGAAGGCGGCAAAGCGTAAAGTAGCTAAGCGTAAAGCGCCAGCCAAGAAGAAAGCAGCCAAGAAAAAGGTCGCTAAGAAGAAGGTAGCGAAGAAGAAGGTTGCTAAGAAAAAAGTAGCGAAGAAGAAGGTAGCGAAGAAGAAGGTTGCTAAGAAAAAAGTGGCCAAGAAGAAGGCCGCTAAGAAGAAAGTAGCGAAGAAAAAGGTGGCCAAGAAGAAGGTTGCTAAGAAAAAAGTGGCCAAGAAGAAGGTCGCTAAGAAGAAAGTAGCGAAGAAAAAGGTGGCCAAGAAGAAGGCTGCTAAGCGTAAGGCTCCTGCTAAGAAGAAGGCTGCTAAGAAGAAGGCTGCTAAGAAAAAGGCTGTTAAGCGCAAGCCAGCCAAGAAAAAGGCAGCAAAGAAGAAAGCTCCAGCTCGTAAGAAGGCGGCCCGAAGCAAGAAGAAGTAGGGCCTAAGCTGGATTGAGTGACTTTAGCCAGTACATCCACCGCCAGCGTGTCCGCTCGCAGGCGGTGGATGGATACTCAAAGCTTTTGGGAAAATCCCTGTTGGTATGTACCAGCAGGGATTTTTTCTATTAGAAAGATGTGTTTACCTACGAATTCTTAGCCTAAGTAGCTTGCAAATGTGCACAGTTCTAACGATAGATACATCCTCTGCTAAATGTTCAGTTTCCCTCAAGCTGGACGGGAAATTAACCGAACGATCTAGCGAAACGCAGCGGCAGTCTGCTCAGCGCGTATTGCCAATGATTCAGGAGCTACTGTCAGAAGCAGGGATAAGGCTCTCTGACATCGAACTGATCGCCGTTGTCGCCGGGCCAGGGTCTTTTACCGGTGTGCGCATAGGGATAGCGGTCGCGCAAGGACTGAGTTTGACTGCTAAACTGCCTGTCGTTGCGCTGTCCTCACTAGCCTTGCGAGCCATGCTTACCCTCTCGGACAAACAATGCCCTAAAGTACTCGTTTGCGAAGAGGCCAGAGAGGGGGAGGTCTATTTTGCGGCCTTCCAGCAATCGGACGTAGTCGGTGTTGAACTTATTGGTAGAGAGCAGGTTGCACTGATACCTAAATTGGATCCTCTGCCGCGAGAGCTGATTTCTGGTAATTGGCACCTAGCCGGCAATGGCTGGGCTAGAAGAACTGAAATTCTGCAACAACTAGAGAGCGAGGCTGTCGCAGAGTCTTACAATGCGCCACTAAGAAATGAGCTGATTGTGGAATTAGGGGTGCTGCGCTACAAATGCGGTGAGGCCGTTGCTGCAGCGCAGTTACGACCGAACTATGTGAAAGATGATTTAGTTTATACTTAGTCTGCGCGGCGCCTTTGGCCGTCCCCCCACAAAATAGGAAGAAGCATTGCAACTAGACTTCATTCAGGTAACGTTCTTGGCTGTGCTACAAGGTGCAACGGAATTCTTGCCTATTTCTTCTTCCGGCCATCTCATACTGCCCTCGCTTCTCTTCTCATGGAAAGATCAGGGGCTCACCTTCGATGTTGCTGTGCATGTTGGAACACTATTCGCGGTATTGATCTACTTTAGAGACGATATACAGCGTCTGTTCGCGGCACTAATGCGAAGCATACTAAGGCGCGAGCATTCTGTGGATTCTAAGCTAGCCTGGATGCTACTTGCCGCTACGATACCGGCTGGCCTCGCTGGCTTACTGTTCAGTACGCAGGTAGAGCTCTATGGGCGCTCACTGCTATTGATCGGCATTACATCGATTGGCTTCGGTCTGCTGTTGCTGGTTTCAGATCGGCTTGGTCTTAAGCAGCGCTCGCTGGCCGATATGGATTGGAAGACCGCTATGCTAATTGGTTTCGCACAGGTGCTAGCCTTGGTGCCAGGCACCTCACGCTCGGGTGTGACGATGACAGCGGCGCTGTTTGCTGATCTAGACCGCGCCGCGGCCGCGCGCTTCTCTTTTCTGTTAGCGATACCAATCATCGCGGCGTCGGGTTTGCTAAGGGGCCTTGAGCTGTTTCAAGGCGGCAGCGATTCGGTTGAATGGCTTGTGCTGCTCTATGCAGTCCTTATTTCGTCTGCCGTGGCTTTCCTGTGCATACATTATTTTCTGCGGCTTATCGCCCGCGTTGGCTTCCTGCCATTCGTTATCTATCGAATATTCCTCGGCATTACGTTGATCATTATCGCGCTGTGAGAGTAGCAGTAGCCAAAAAAAGCCCTGAAGCGACTGGGAGTGAATCCAGGCTAGCTGCTAACTTGAAGCTGCCGATTATTGAAATTAACGATCCGGAAAGTGCTTGTGACTTCGATTATCTATTCTTCTTCGACGGCCCAAAACTCACACTGCTCGCTACCAATGCCGCGGCATGTGGCGAGCTCTGTGTCGATTTTTCCGAAGCGAAATTGAATTACCGCGCAAAGAGTTCGATCAAGGATCAAAGCATTGCCAGGGCAGTTGGTGTGAAAGGGGGTAAGAGACCCTCGGTGCTCGATGCGACGGCGGGGCTAGGGAAGGATGCGTTCCTTCTGGCCAGCTTCGGCTGTAGCGTAGCGTTATTAGAAAGGTCTGCCTTAATCCACGCGCTTCTCGAAGATGGCTTAGAGCGACGCGGCTACTACGGGGCTGAGACGGCGGAAATCCTATCCAGGATGGACCTGGCTCGAGGTGAGTTCCTGGATTTCGAACCGGTATCGCCGCAGTTTGACGTGGTCTATCTCGATCCTATGTTTCCAGCGCGCCGCAAAAGCGCTAAGGTAAAAAAGGATATGGCTGCATTACAAAAGCTACTGGGGTATCAGTCAGACGGTTCCGAACTTCTGCAGCATGCGAAAAGACTGGCGACGAAGAGGGTGGTGGTGAAACGTGCCAAGACTTCTCCGCACCTTGGCACAGACGCGCCGGATATAGAATTTAAGGGAAGCAGCAGCCGCTACGACGTGTATCTCATCGCGAATCAGTCGCCCACATCGATGGGCTGAGCTAGGAGACTAGCCCCAGCAGTACGGATTGATAGACTTCTGCCAGGGCATCTAATTCGGTGACTGTGACTTTTTCATCGATCTGATGGATGGTCGCGTTACAGGGGCCGAGTTCAACGACCTCGGAGCCGGTTGGTGCGATAAACCTGCCATCTGAAGTTCCGCCTGCAGTCGAGCGGTGCGTATCCAGACCAGTATGTTGTTTAATGCCAGCCGCCACGGCCTCGATCAACTTTCCAGAATCGGTCAAGAACGGCTCGCCGGAGAGATTCCATTCTATTTTGTAGTCCAGTTCGGCGTTATCGAGAAGCGTTGTGACCCGAGACTGAATAGCAGCTGCATTCAATTCGGTAGAGAAGCGGAAGTTAAAATCGATTTCAATGTGTGCCGGTATCACGTTAGTGGCACCAGTCCCTGCGTTAATGTTCGAGATCTGAAAGCTGGTTGCGGGAAACGAGTCATTGCCCGTGTCCCATGTGCTATTCGTTAGTTCGGCCAGAGTGGGCAAGACCTTGTGAATAGGGTTGAGGGCAAGTTGCGGATAGGCGACGTGGCCTTGTATCCCTTGTACGCTAAGTTTTGCGCCCAGAGAGCCGCGGCGACCAATCTTGACCGTATCACCCAGCTTTTCACTGCTGCTAGGTTCTCCTACTAGGCAGTAGTCGATAGCGATGTTTCTGTTGGCGAGCTCTTTCATTACTCGCTGTGTGCCATTGATGGCAACGCCTTCCTCATCGCTGGTAATGAGAAAACCGATACGGCCGTTCAGCTGGGCCTCATCAAGGAAGCCCTCCACAGCGGTAACCATAGCAGCAAGGCTTCCCTTCATGTCGGCGGCGCCTCTGCCATGCAGGTAGCCGTCTGCAACTGTGGCGCTAAAGGGAGGGTATTGCCACTGCTCCTGCGGCCCTGTAGGCACCACATCGGTATGGCCTGCAAACACAAACAGCGGACCGCTTTCCCCTAGGGTCGCCCAGAGATTTGTCACATCTTCATACTGCAGGGTCTCGATAGTGAAACCTAAGGCGGCCAGGCGCTGCGCTATTATCTGCTGACAGCCAGCGTCATCAGGAGTCTCTGAGGGACACTGTATAAGCTGCTGCGCGAGTTTGAGGGTTGGACTCATAGTATTTTCTTTTTCTGCTTAAGGTGGCATCTGCTCAGCGATTTCTTTAGTTATGGCTGTGTAAGTCGTCGTTGAGACTAATGGATGACTTCAGTGGAACGCATTCTACCGTGCCGGTAAGCGAATTGCGGCGGTAGAGCAAACCCTCCACACCCACCATCTCCTTCGCCTTAACAGTTTTCTGCAGAGCGCCATCGTGCGCTAGCACATTTAGCTTGGTGCCGGCGGTGAGATACAGACCCGCCTCGACCGTGCAGCCGTTCGCTAGAGGTATGCCAATACCGGCATTGGCACCTATGAGGCAATTCTCGCCTACGGAGATAATCTCGGTGCCACCTCCAGATAGAGTGCCCATCGTGCTGCAGCCACCGCCAAGATCGCTGTTAGCGCCGATCATGACACCTGCGGATATGCGCCCTTCAATCATCGCCGGGCCTTCGGTGCCCGCATTGAAATTCACGAAACCCTCATGCATGACTGTGGTACCGGCGCCCAGATAGGCCCCCAGGCGAACTCGTGCCGTATGCGCAATACGCACACCGGCAGGAACTACATAATTGGTCATTTTGGGAAACTTATCCACGGAGGCCACTTCCAGAATTTCTCCGCGTAGCCTCGCACTAAGCTGTCGCTGTGGAAGTTCATCGAGGTCGATAGCGCCTTCGCTGGTCCAGGCTAAATTGTGTAACACCGCAAACATTCCATCAAGGTTTAGGGAATGGGGCTTGGTGAGTCGGTGAGAGAGTAGGTGTAGCTTAAGGTACGCTTCCGCAACACTTGCTGGTGCGCTGTCGGTGTGCAGCACACAGGCAATGACCTGGCCCTTGCCGGCAGCCATCTGTGTTAGCTGTTCGGCATGATCGGCAAAGCCTGCTTCTGAGAGACCTGTGGCTAGCATGGTCGCCGTGTCTGCATCCAACTCTACAACGCTATTCTCGTCCGGCGAGATAGCGCATGACTGCATAAGCACGCTGCTCAGCGCCGGGTCCGGGCTGAGTAGCGGTTGCGGATAGTAGACTTCAATGACCTGTTGTTGCGCATTGTGTGTCGCCAGCCCAATGCCCAGGCTATGTACTGCTATAGCGTTCATTTGATGAGTGTCCTTGTAGTTCAGCCTTGCACTAATTCTTGAATTTTTTCTTTATCGAATCCTAGCAGCCAGCTGCCACCGCTTTCTATAATGGGGCGCTTAATGAGTGAGGAGTTCTCACACATCAGCTTGATGGCGGATGCCTGATTCAAGCTCTTTTTGACGGAATCCGGTAGTTTGCGCCAGGTAGTGCCGCGGGTATTTACCAGAGACTCGTAGTCAAAATGATGTAAAAAATTCTGTATAAGTGCTTCGTCGCAGCCTAGCTTCTTGTAATCATGGAAGTGATACTCGATGCCTGATGCTTGGAGTAGGGCGCGGGTTTTCTTAATGGTATCGCAGTTGTTGATTCCGTATAAAGTAGTCATATCGATTGCACAAAATTGCTTGGTTAGTAGATTAAGTATTGAGTCGCTGCTCTAGCCCTGCTTTTAACTCGGTGGTAATTCTGTCAATGGTTTCCTGCTCAACGATTGGTTTGTCGCTATGATCGGTTACGAAGAACAGATCTTCGACACGTTCCCCCAGGGTAGTAAGGCGCGCATCCTTGAGGTTGATTTCGTTATTGGCAAAAACCTTGCCGATGCTGGCAATAATGCCGGACTGATCCGGACAGTTTACCTCGATGGTCGAATAGTCTCGTTCGGGTGAATTAAGCCAGTTTATTTCTATTCCATGGCTGAAATATTTGTCCTTACGACTTTGGCGAACATGTGCCGGAGAAATTGCGGTCATGTCGGAGTTGAGATATTCGGTGACCACTTTCTGAATCTCAGCGAGGCGTGCCGGGTTATTCCCCACAGGTTTTCCTGAAGCCTCTAAGACCATATAGGTATCCATGCAGTAGTCGTTGTCTGAGGTAAAAATTCTTGCGCCCTGAATATTCAGGTTTAACTTTTCGAATGCGGCCGCACTCTTGGCAAATAGGAAGTTGCTATTCTTCGTGTAGATAAATATCTGGGTAGCGCCCTCTACGGCGTTCTGCATTAGATCATTCGATACCAGTGGCCCGGAACCTGGGAATCTCGCGATGGCTTCGGTATGCCAGATAATATTCGCCGCAGATTCGCGTAAGAAATACTCATCGTTGGCGTTCGCCCAGATCTGCTGTATGCGCTCTTCATCAATGCCATGTTCTGACAGCTTGGTGAGGGCTGTTTCTTTCTTGTCGGCGATGCGCTCCTCGCGGTCGCGGGGGTTCTCAAGGCCAAGGCGTAAGGCGCGCTTGGTATTGAGATAGAGTTGCTTCATGAGGCTCGCCCGCCAGCTATTCCATAGCTCTGGATTCGTGGCGCGAATGTCCGCAACCGTCATGGTGTACAGATAATCCAGATGCAGCTTGTCACCCATTGCGGTTGCGAATTCATGGATAACTTCAGGATCACTAATATCCTTTCGTTGAGCCGTCATGGACATGAATAGATGTTTGTCCACTAGCCAAACCACTAGCTTGGTGTCCCAGCTGCTGAGTCGGTGTCTCTTACAAAAATCTTCGGCGTCTACCATGCCAAGCGTGGAGTGATCGCCGCCGCGCCCCTTCGCGATATCGTGATACAGGCCTGCGATGTAGAGAAGCTCGACTTTAGGAAGGTTCTTGAATATATGCGCAGCGACCGGATATTTTTCGACCGCGTCAGGCAGTCGGAACAGGCGCATATTTTCAACCACTTGCAGAGTATGTGCATCTACCGTGTAGATATGAAATAGATCGTGTTGCATCTGCCCGGTAATCTGCTCGAACTCAGGAAGGTAGCGTCCCAGAATTCCATAGCGCGCCATGCGACGAATCTGCAGGGTCATGTAATGCGGCGAACGTATTAGCTCCATAAATAGAGTGACGTTACGAATATCGTGCCGGTATTCTTCATCTATCAGGCGCCTGCTGTCGCGCAACAGTCTAATCGTCGATGCGCGAATGGCTTCAATCTGCGGGTTCTGTCCCATCAGCACAAAGATCTCTAACAGTGCGGAGGGGTAGCGCTTAAACACTTCCGGATAAATAACTTCGATATAGCCGTTACGGATCTGGAAGCGATTGTTTATCTTCTCAATCTTGACCCTTTCACCCTCGCGAAGAATCGCCTCGTCGAAGTGCTGTAGGAGAACATCGTTAAGTGCACGTAAATTTGCCACGGCACGGTAGTACTGTTTCATGAGCTTTTCGACGCCAAGACTCTTCTCGTCATCAGCGTAGCCAAAAAGTTTGGCAAGCTCTCTCTGTTTGTCGAATAACAGGCGGTCTTCCCTGCGGCCTTCTAGCAGGTGTAAACCGTAGCGCAGTTTCCACAGAAACTGCTGTCCTTTGTTGAGCATGGTCATCTCTGACTCTTTTAGGAAGCCGAGATCAACCAGATCTTGAAACGAGCTCGCAGCGAAGTGCCGTTTAGCCACCCAGACGATGGTTTGAATGTCTCTGAGACCGCCTGGCGAAGTTTTTACATTCGGCTCGAGCGCGTAGTCGATATCATGATATTTCTCGTGCCGCGCGTTTTGTTCGTCCCATTTCGCACGCAGGAACTGCTTGATCGGCCAGACCCGCTTACCGGTGGTCAGTGCATACATCTCTTTTTGTAGTTCAACCGGCCCGACTATGGTGCGCGATTCCATCAGGGCGGTAGCTACGGTGATGTCATTAACCGCTTCGCTCTTGCACTGTTTAATGGAGCGAACACTCTGACCAATCTCCAGTCCAATGTCCCAAAGCAGGGTAAGGAAAGAGCTAATACAGCTCTTATAGCGATTGGCGTTATCTTTACGGGTGAGAATCAGGATGTCGATGTCGGAATGAGGAAGTAGTTCCCCGCGGCCATAACCACCCACTGCGACCAGGCTTATGTCCTTTTCGTCGGGCCAGGGCTGTGCCTGCCATGCCAGTTTCAACACCTGGTCCACGACCCACGCGCGGCCCGAAACGATCTCGGTAATACTCAGATTAGCCTTGTAGCGCTCATCGAGAATATTGCCCGCCGTCTCCATCGCCTTCTTGAACGGTTTTATCTTATTGCTGGAGTTGCTGAGTTCGGCCTTGAGTGCTGCAACGTCGAGCAGTGCGGCACCCAGCTCGAAATCATCGTCGCTGAATTTCTCATCGATCGCGAGGGTATCCGGAGTCAAGGCTAGAGTATCCGGGTTCAAAGTGATTCGTCAGAGCGACGAGTAAAGACTTCGCAGCCATCACTGGTGACAGCCATTGTGTGTTCCCACTGGGCAGAGAGCCTGCGATCCTTGGTAGTCACAGTCCATCCATCCTTCTTGGATAGTTTCGTGTAGCGACTGCCTGCATTGAGCATCGGTTCGATAGTAAAAGTCATGCCCTCGACCAGCGTAGTGCCCGTGGCAGGTCTGCCAAAATGCAGTACCTGTGGCTCTTCATGAAAGATGCGTCCAATGCCGTGGCCGCAATACTCTCTAACGATGGAATAGTTATGCGCCTCGCCATGCTGTTGAATTATATGACCGATATCGCCGAGGGTGATGCCGGGCTTAACAAGTTCAATAGCCTTGTAGAGGCATTCCTGAGTCACTTTGATCAGGCGTTTCGCATGGTCTGGCACTTCGCCTACACAGAACATCTTGCTGGTATCGCCATGGAAACCGTCCTTAATGACAGTGACATCAATATTGATGATGTCCCCGGATTTCAAGGTCTTGCCATCGCTGGGGATGCCGTGACAAATCACGTGATTAACTGAAGTACAGACGGATTTAGGAAAGCCATTGTAGTTAAGAGGTGCAGGAATAGCCTGCTGCACGTTAACGATATGGTCGTGGCAGATTTTGTCGAGTTCGCCAGTGCTCACTCCAGGCTGCACATGAGGGCCAATCATTTCCAGAACTTCAGCGGCCAGTTTGCCGGCCACACGCATCTTTGCAATATCGTCGGCCGTTTTAATGTGTATTGTCATCGATTTGTCAGTTGTTCTCTGTAGGGAATGCCGCTAACGGCGAGAGCTGGCTATTGTAATGCAGGAGCTGTCTTTGTAACAGAGGAGTAACAGAGGATTCCGGCTCAGATCAGGCCATGAAAGTGGCGCAAAATGGGGCATCCAGGACACATAGTTGTCTCCTCAGATAAGAGATTTCCTTCCAGTAACCACTCCATTATGGTATAAAGCGGCGCGTTTTGGTGGTTGCTGGCTTTTATACCTGTATTTTGTTTGCAGGATTCCAAGAGCGAGTAATCCTCTTAAGCGTTAAAATTAACTTTAACTAACGTCGCACATGCACCGTCACATGAGTTCTGGGTGCCTCTCTGAAGACAGTTTTCAGATCGGTTGAGCCATGGGGTGTATGGAGGCCTAACCCAAACCGAAGGAAACATTATGACTGTAAGTATGAAAGAGATGCTCCGCGCAGGAGTTCATTTCGGGCACCAGTGTCGCTACTGGAACCCAAAAATGGAGCAATATATCTTTGGCTCCAGAAACAAAATTCACATCATCAACCTCGAGCACACCGTTCCCGCGTTAAATTCCGCACTGGAAGAAGTTTCTTATCTTGCTGAAAAGAAAAGAAAAATTCTTTTTGTTGGAACCAAGCGAGCTGCTGGCAAGATCATCAAGCAGGAAGCAGAGCGCGCAGGAATGCCATATGTAAATCATCGCTGGCTCGGTGGTATGTTGACAAACTACAAGACGATTCGTGGCTCTATCAAGCGCCTGAAGGACCTTGAGCAACAAGAGACAGACGGTACATTGAGCCGCCTGACTAAGAAAGAAGCGCTAATGCGTACTCGCGCCAAAGAGAAGCTGGAACGCAGCATCGGCGGAATTAAGGATATGGGTGGTCTTCCAGACGCGCTATTCGTAATCGATGTCGATCATGAGCGTATCGCGGTTACAGAAGCTAATAACCTGAAGATTCCGGTAATTGGTATCGTTGATACCAACAGCAATCCAGACGGTGTGAATACCGTTATCCCGGGTAATGATGACGCGATACGTGCAATTCAGTTGTATGTGACTGCTATAGCTGATGCCTGTGTTGAGGGGCGTGAGAAGAATGGCTCTGCGGCAAGCAATAGCGAATTCATCGAGATCGATGAGGACGTAGTTCCTGAGACAGCTGAAGCGGCGACAGCAGAGACTGAAGCCGTTGCGGTTGAAGAAGCCGCGGTTGAGACTGCCGAGCCAGCAGCTACTGAAGTGCCAGCTGCTGAACCTGAGCAAGTAGAAGCAGCTCCTGCCGAAGAAGCTGAAGCTGCTCCTGTTGAAGAAGCAGAAGCTACTCCTGAGGCGGCTGAAAAGGCGCCAGCAAAGAAGGCTCCAGCTAAGAAGAAGGCGCCAGCTAAGAAGAAGGCTCCAGCTAAGAAGAAGGCTCCAGCTAAGAAGAAAGCCCCAGCCAAGAAGAAGGCTGATGAGGCTGACTCTTAATAGACGACTTCTTCCTGCTAACAGAATTCCCTGCTTGGCAGTAGTGAAAATAGAGTTGGACAAAGGGGGCTAGTAGCCCCCTTTTTACAGGCGATTTAATAGAAGAGTTTTCTCTTCGAAATGATTAGAAAGAGGCATTAGAGATGGCAAATATTACAGCGGGCATGGTTAAAGAATTACGTGAAAGAACCGGCTTGGGCATGATGGATTGCAAGAAGGCGTTGACCGAAGCCGATGGCGACATGGACAAGGCGATCGAGGACTTACGTAAGGCGAGCGGCGTCAAGGCAGCGAAGAAGGCTAGCCGAGTGGCGTCTGAAGGCGTTGTGCTGACTAAGATAGCAGAGGACGGCAATTACGGCGTTGTCATTGAAATTAACGCCGAGACTGACTTTGCGGCCAGAGACGATAACTTTTTAGATTTCGCACAAAAAGCATTAGAGCTGGCTTACGCGAATAGCGAAGCCGATGTTGCCGGACTGTTAGATGCAGGTTTGGAAGATACCCGTCAGGCACTGGTGCAGAAGATTGGTGAGAATTGCAACGTGCGCCGTATAGAGCGCCTGCAGTTTGCTGCGGATGATAAGGGCGTTGTAGAGAGCTATGTACACAGCAATAACCGCATCGCCGTTCTAATCTCTATTTCTGGTGGCGATGAAGCGCTTGCTCGTGATGTGGCCATGCATATAGCCGCGGTCAATCCACTGGTTGTCAGGGCAGAAGACGTGCCTGCGGAAGAAATAGCGAAAGAAACAGAGATCTATTCTGCCCAGGCCAGAGAAAGTGGCAAGCCAGAAGAAATCATCGAAAAAATGATCAGTGGTAGATTGCGAAAATTTGTCGCTGAAGTAAGCTTGCTGGAACAACCTTTTGTCAAAGACCCTGACGTAACTGTTGGTAAATTGCTTAAGGATGCCGATGCGATTGTCGTGCAGTTTATCCGCTTCGAAGTGGGTGAGGGTATCGAGAAAGAAGAAGTAGACTTTGCCGATGAAGTGGCAGCTCAAGTAAAAGGCTCCTAAGAGCTCAATGATTTAGCGGATATCCCTGAAAAATGCCAAATAAAGAACGTAAGTACAACCGTATTTTGTTGAAGCTAAGCGGTGAGGCTCTCACTGGAGATGGCGATTTTGGCATTGACCCTAAGGTGTTGGATCGAATGGCTGTGGAAATCGGGCAGCTAGTCGGTCTGGGGGTTCAGATTGGGCTGGTCATCGGCGGCGGTAACCTTTTTCGCGGCGCTGCCTTGCATGCCGCGGGAATGGAGCGAGTAACCGGCGATCACATGGGTATGCTGGCTACGGTGATGAACGCACTAGCGATGCGTGATGCGCTAGAGCGTGCAAGCATTCCAACCCGGGTTATGTCCGCTATACCGATGAGCGGCGTGGTGGAGCACTATGACAGGCGCACCGCCATTCGCCACCTAGAAGCCAGCGATGTCGTTATATTCTCCGCCGGCACAGGAAACCCGTTCTTCACAACAGATACGGCCGCTTGTTTACGAGGCATTGAGATCGACGCCGATCTCATCTTGAAGGCGACCAAGGTCGATGGGGTTTACTCGGCAGATCCGGAACTAGATGCTAGCGCGGTTAAGTTTGAGCGTCTGACCTATGACGAGGTCATCGAGAAGAAGCTGGGTGTTATGGACTTGACGGCTATCTGTCTGAGCCGCGATCATGAGGTGCCTATCAAGGTGTTTAATATGAATACACCAGGTGCTTTATTAAACAATGTGATGGGTAAGCCCGACGGCACACTGATTGAGTAATGCTCGCGCCAGAAATTAGGAGTTAGAAAATGATCGATGACATTATCGCCGACGCAGATGAGAGAATGCAGAAGAGCCTTGTCTCTTTAGATGACGCATTCAAGAAAATTAGAACCGGTAGGGCCCATCCAGCAATTTTGGATAGTGTGATGGTTTCTTACTATGGCACCGATACACCCCTGAACCAGCTAGCGAATGTTACGGTTGAAGAGGGGCGCTCTCTGATCGTCTCTCCCTGGGAGAAGCCCATGATCGGTGAAGTTGAGAAGGCCATCATGAAATCTGATCTAGGCCTCAACCCTTCAAACAACGGTGACACGATTCGTGTGCCGATGCCGGCTCTTACGGAAGAGACACGCAAAGAATATACAAAGCAGGCCAAGGCCGAAGCTGAAAATGCGCGAATAGCGATACGCAATATTCGGCGAGATGCAAATTCTGACATCAAAGATCTAGAGAAAGAAAAAGAAATCAGTGAAGACGAGCAGCGCAGAGCGGAAGAGCAGGTGCAGAAAATCACCGACAAGCATATTGCGACTGTCGAGTCCTCCTTTCAGGCTAAAGAAGCAGATCTGTTATCCTTCTAAACCTACGATTAGTTAACGGATTGCTCAACGTTGGCTCCAGGTCGTCGGGCTCCTAGGGATGGGATAACAAACTGTGACAGCTGCTAGCAAATCAGAAATGCCGCAACATATTGCCATCATCATGGATGGCAATAATCGTTGGGCGAAATCCCATAATCTTCCAGCTAAAGCCGGTCACCGCCATGGTGCCGAGGCGGCGCGAGAGATCGTCAATTCCTGTCTCTCTCGAGATATCAAATACCTTACCCTGTTCGCCTTTAGCAGCGAGAATTGGCTGCGTCCCCGGCAAGAGGTGCAGTGGCTAATGGCGCTGTTTCTAAGTGTTCTCAAGCACAAAGAGATCAATCAGTTGCATAAGCGCAACGTGCGTTTGCAGTTCATCGGAAATCGCAGTAGTTTCTCTCAGAAGTTGCAGGAGAACATGCGCGAGGTCGAAGAGCTGACGCACAATAATACTGGCACTACGGTTGTGGTAGCGGCCGACTATGGGGGTCGTTGGGATATAGCGAATTCGGTTTCCCAGATCGTCGACAAGGTTGCCTCGGGGGAACTGGACAAAGACGCCATCGATGCGAATCTTGTACATGAATATACGGCGATCAGCGAATACCCGGATCCCGATCTTTGTATTCGTACCGGTGGTGAACACCGCATAAGTAATTTCCTTCTCTGGCAGCTTGCCTATACTGAACTCTATTTTACGGATTGCTATTGGCCGGACTTCGGCGACGAGCAGTTTCAGCTGGCACTGGATGATTTTGCGAAACGTCAACGTCGTTATGGCAGTCACGACAATCAAAAATCTATGGACGCCTAGCGTGTTAAAGCAAAGAATCATAACCGCTGTATTACTCCTGTTGGCGTTGATTGCCGCGACTACTCAGCTACCTTCTTTTTATTTTTCAGTCCTGATTGCTCTTATTATTCTTATCGCAGCCTATGAGTGGGCCGGGCTCATTAGTCCGCAACATAAAACGACGAAGCTGCCCTATATCCTCAGCGTCGGCTCTATGCTGCTTGGCGGCTTCTTTCTGCTTGGGGTGTCCCCCGATGCCCAGAGCATAGATATTTTTAGAGCGAGCCTTGTATTGATTCTTGGCCTCTTATTCTGGCTGATATCTCTTTTCTTGCTTGCGGGCTATCCTGATAACAGCAGGCTGTGGAACGATGAGTCGAAAATTGCCTTAATGGGTGTGTTGGTTTTGGTTCCTACCTTTGTGGGTGTCGTTGTCTTGAAATACCTGCTGCCCTCGGGCTTTCTGGTTCTTGCCCTGGTTATCCTGGTCGCCGCTGCCGATGTGGGCGCCTATTTTGTCGGTGTAAATTTTGGTTCCAGAAAGCTGGCTGCCAGTCTTAGTCCCAAAAAATCCTGGGAAGGTGTCTGGGGCGGATTGACTCTGAGCCTTATTGTGGCTGCAGGTTTTATCTGGGCGATGCATAATTATCTGATTGCGCTGTCTGCAATCCAGGTGCTGTCTCTATTGGCCTTGTCTATGGGTGTTACCTTCTTTAGCGTCGTTGGCGATCTTGTCGAGAGCATGCTCAAACGGAACTGTGGCTTGAAGGACAGTGGGGCGATCCTGCCAGGACATGGCGGGGTGCTGGATAGGGTAGACGGTCTCGTGGCTGCTACGCCGGTTTTTGTACTCGCGATGATGCTAGTTCTTAGTAGCGAAACCTAGGTGAACCGTTAAAGTGGCGCGCAACAATCTTCAGATCAGTATTCTTGGCTCTACCGGCTCAGTCGGTTGCAGCACGCTTGCCGTTATCGATGAGAACCCTCAATACAGCGTCTTTGCGTTAACGGCTCATAAAAACGCAAGATTATTGTTCGAACAATGCCAGAAATACACGCCGGTATTTGCGGTCATCGGTGTCGATGCCGCTGCGGAATTCGAAGTGCTAGTAAAAGAGAGCGGTCTTGCGACCAAACTGCTAGTGGGGAAATCTGCGCTAGTTGAGGTTGCGAGTAGCCCCGATGTGGATATTGTTATGGCCGCAATCGTGGGTGCGGCTGGCCTCGAGTCGACTCTTGCCGCGGCCTCAAACGGCAAGAGACTGCTGCTTGCGAACAAGGAGTCTCTGGTCATGACCGGAGATTTGCTGAAGCAGGCAGCAACCCAGTCTGGCGCAGAAATTCTACCGATCGATAGCGAGCACAATGCCATCTTTCAATGCCTGCCGATCACCGGCAGCAGCCTGCAGGCTACCGACTATAATGGCATCGAGAAGGTGGTTCTTACCGCCTCCGGTGGCCCGTTTCTCAATACCCCGCTTGAGCAGCTTGCATCGGTAACGCCGGAGCAAGCCTGTCTCCACCCCAAATGGTCCATGGGTAGAAAGATATCCGTAGATTCTGCGACGATGATGAACAAGGGGCTGGAATTTATCGAGGCCTGCTATCTCTTCGATCTGGAGCCTTCTCAAGTCGATGTATTGATTCATCCCCAGAGCATTGTCCATTCCATGGTGCACTACGCCGACGGTTCGGTGATAGCCGAGCTGGCGAACCCTGATATGCGCGTGCCCATTGCCTATGGTCTGGCCTGGCCCGAGCGTATTCGATCCGGTGCCGCTGTGCTGGACCTGGCGGCGCAGGAACCGCTGCAGTTCTCCAAGCCAGATTTGCAGCGATTTCCCTGTCTGCGGCTGGGCATGGAAGCGGCGGCGCAGCGAGGCAGTGCACCGGCGGTGCTTAATGCGGCGAATGAAGTTGCCGTCGAGGCTTTTTTGAGTGGCGAAATCGGCTTTACAGAAATTTCCCTAATAATTGAGGCAGTTAGGTCGAAAATACCTTGTGAAGCAACACCTAGTCTCGCTATTATTCAAGACCTTGATCGACAAGCAAGAACACTATCTAAAGAATTGATATTAAAGGAATTCTGCCGAGGTGCCGGGGCCTAGTCCGGGTATCTTGCGTAACTATTTATCATGTTGGATGTATTAATCAGCATAATCGCTCTCCTGGTAACTCTGGGTATACTGGTGACAATCCATGAATTCGGTCATTTCTGGGTCGCCCGCCGCTGTGGAGTGAAGGTATTAAGGTTCTCGATTGGATTCGGCAAGGCAGCCAAGACCTGGATTGGAAAGGATGGCGTGGAATACGTAATCGCACCGATTCCTCTGGGTGGCTATGTAAAGATGCTGGGTCAGGAAGATACTACGGTCACGGATACGAGCAGTGTCCCGGCTAGCCAGCGGCAGTATTCGTTCGCCTGTAAGCCTCTGTGGCAGCGGATGGTCATCGTCGCCGCAGGGCCCATCGCCAACTTCCTGTTGGCTATCTTCGTATTCTGGTTGATTAATATTTCCTATGGAGTTTCTGGCATCGCACCGGTGGTAAATAGCGTGATCGAAGATTCTGTCGCGGATAGGGCGGGTCTTAGAGCCGGTGATGAGATTCTCGCCGTGGATGGAACCGAGACCATCATCTGGCAGCAGGTAACGCTGCAGTTGCTCGCTCGTCTGGGCGAGACTGGAGATGTCACGTTAACTGTAGATCCCGCCGATTCGAATCGCCCGCGAGATATTCGCCTGCCCATCGATGCCTGGATGGGGTCCGAGACGGCGCCAAACCCGGTTAACGACCTCGGGATAATACAGTTCGAGATCCCTGCCGATATAGCAGGTATCGTCCCCGGAGGAGCAGCCGACGCTGCTGGCCTTCAAGCTGGCGATAAAATCGTCTCCGTCGACGGCAGTCCGATTCGCGGATGGACCCATTGGGTTGAGGTAATCCGTGCCAATCCGGAACTCACGCTAAATGTCGTGGTCAAACGTGGTGGAATCGATAATGTACTACTGATGCAACCGGCACGGGCGACCCTGGATGACGGCACCGTAATCGGCAGTATTGGTGCGTATGTAGAAGAAACGACGCTAGCCGAATTGCTGCCACCGGAGATGCAACGACAGGTAGATTACAATGTCGTGTCGGCGATTCAGCCGGCGCTAGTCGAGACTTGGGACAAATCGCTCTTCGTGTTGGATTCTGTGAAGAAGATGGTCATCGGTTTGATCTCGGTGAAGAATATTAATGGGCCAATCACCATTGCCCAGGTCGCTGGAGAGACAGCAACGTACGGTCTTGATGTGTATTTAGGGTTTTTAGCACTTTTGAGTATTTCTCTGGGGGTGCTGAATTTGCTGCCGATACCAGTTTTGGACGGTGGACATCTGCTGTATTACGCGATCGAAGCTGTCATCAGACGGCCTGTACCGGAACGAATTCAGGCCTTCGGTCTGCAGCTGGGTTTGCTGCTGATTTCAGGGATCATGGTTTTAGCTATTTACAACGATGTTAATCGTCTGTTGTAAGAAGACAAAAATAGCAGAATAAAATAGAAGAAGATTTAAACTCGCCGCCAAGTAACACAATAATTTGAGAATGCAGCGCAAATGAAAAAACTCCTTTTTTGTTTGTTGGTGGCTTTTGGAATTTCAAAGTCCCTCAACGCTCAGGAATTTGTAATAGCCGACATCATCGTCGATGGCTATCAGCGTATTTCGCCCGGAATTATCTACAACCTGTTGCCAGTAGGCATTGGGGACACAGTGGGTGCTGGCACCTCGGCGCAGATTATTCGCGAACTCTCGGAATCCGAATACTTTGACGAGATTGAGGTGGCACGGGAAGGCAATATTCTTGTTGTAACCGTATTGGAGAGGCCGTCGGTCGCTGAGATTACCATCGAGGGTAATAGTATCCTCGAGACGGAAGCTATTCTCGAGAATATGGCAACCGCAGAAATTGCAGAAGGCCAAATTTTTACGCGACCTGCACTAGAGGTTATTCGTCAGGGTATTCAAGACGTTTATTCTTCCCGGGGTCGCTATGGCGCTGCCGTGGAAATCGAAGTAGAAGAGTTGCCGAGAAATCGTGTGGCCATCAAGTTGAACATCAACGAGGGTGAAGAGTCTCGTATACGTCACATTAATATCGTAGGCAACGAGGCTTTTAGCGAAGAAGAGCTACTGGGTTTATTCGAGCTGGGCACCAAGCCCTTCTACTTGCTCCTCAGCCGCAAGGATAGATATTCTCGCGAGCAGTTCTCTGGCGATCTGGAACGCCTGGAATCGTTCTACCTCGATAACGGTTACGTAGAGTTCAACATCGACTCTACGCCAATCTCTATTACCCCGGATCGTAAAGAAGTCTATATAACGATTAATATAAACGAAGGTGATCTGTTCACTATTAACGAGGTAGACCTTGCAGGCGACTTGGTCGATGCCGAGGCTCTGCTAAGAGCGGCGGTATTCGTTCGCCCCGGTCAAATCTATTCCCAGGGTCTGGTTACCGGCACAGAAGAAATCATGGTGCAATTTCTCGGCAACCTCGGCTATGCCTTTGCTGAGGCTACGGGTGTGCCAGAGGTCAACGAGGAAGATGAGACCGTCGACGTGACCTTCTTCATCGAGCCCGGCAATCGTACCTATGTGAATCGAATTAACTTCGCCGGCAACACGTCGACTGCCGATGATGTGCTGCGCAGAGAGATGCGTCAATTGGAGTCCGCACCTGCCTCGAGTTTACAGATAGAGCAGTCCAAGATACGCCTCGAGCGACTGGGTTATTTCGAAACAGTGGAAGTGGACACAGTCGAAGTGCCAGGCACGGAAGATCAGATCGATGTTAACTATGACGTTCTGGAGCAGAATTTCGGCGCTATCAGTTTTCAGGTCGGAACCGGTGGTGGCGGCAACTTCTTTATCTCCTCAAGTCTGCAGGCGCAAAATTTTCTCGGTACCGGCAAGACTCTTGCTGTCGGGGTTAACAAAAGCCGTTTTCAGACAGGCCTGAATTTTCAATACCTCGATCCCTATTTTACTCCCGATGGTGTTAGCCGGGGCTTTAACCTGTTCGCACAGAAGATCGATTCACCCTTTAATGTTTCCGATTTCAATACGTCTTCGTTCGGTGGCTCCCTGAGTTTTAGTTATCCATTGAGTGAGATCGAATTGCTTGGATTCGATTTTGGTTACACCCATACCGAATTAAGTGCCGGTATCGGTTCCGTGCAGGAGATTATATCCAGCCCTACGCTCTTCGAAGATGTGGACAAGTATGTAATTACACCAGCCAACGCTAATGCTTTCGATGGCCCGGTTACCGATGCGGTATTAGGGGATGTGTCATCGCTGAGTCCTGCGCAGCTTCGCTCGAATACGGACAAGGGCTTTGTTGACAAGTTTGGTGATACCTTCGATAACTTTACCATTAGCGGTAACTGGTTTCGCAACACGCTAAATCGCGGGCAGATGGCGACTAGCGGTAAGCTGCATAGCCTCTCCGTAGAGATTACCCTCCCGGGCAGTGACCTTCAGTACGGCAGCATCAATTACAATAACCAAATGTATTGGCCTCTCGATGGACAGCAGACTTGGGTTGTCGGACTTAGAACGAACCTGGGCTATGGCATAGGCTATGGCGATACCGAAGAGTTGCCTTTCTTTAACAACTATTTTGCCGGCGGCCTGAATTCCCAGGGCGTCTTGCGCGGGTTCGAAGAGAATAGCCTTGGCCCCCAGAGCACACCCGGCGCACGTTATTTGACCGAATTTGGTCTCACTCTGGCGCGCGATGAGAATGGCGAAATCCTGCGCAACGAAGACGGCTCTGCGGCCAGCTTTAATCGAGATGTAGGCTATCAGACAGAGCCTCTTTTCGATGCAAATGGCCAGCCGGTGCTGGATGCTGACGGGAACCAGCAGGTAGCGCTGGCCGTACAAAATTTCTTCCTGGACGAGGATTTTGACAGTTTTGGTGGTAATATACTCGCCACTGCGACTCTGGAGCTGTTATTTCCCATTCCATTTGTCGATGATTCAAATCGAGTAAGGTCGGCTTTCTTCATCGATGCTGGAAACGTGTTCTCGTCCCATTGTACGGAACGGCAGACACTTCTTAAAAATTGCACAGATTTCGATCTGGGTGAAATAAGATATTCTGCAGGAATAAGTGTTACTTATCTCTCTCCATTTGGTCCGCTCAGTTTTTACGTGGCAGCGCCATTTGGTAAGGAAGGCGACGACACGAAGAGTTTCGATTTTACCGTTGGAAATGGTTTCTAGTTAGTCTCGATCCAAAGAGCCTGCACTGCTCAAAGATCACAGAATGTAAATTGCGTGTTTTGGATACACGTGTATGTGCAAAAATTGATTTAGCTTGTTGAGCGAATACTCGACAGTATGAGTAAGAATTGGAGAATTACCGTGAAAATATTTAAGAGTCTAATCGTCTGTTTAAGTTTGGTGCTTGTGTCTCAAGGCGCCGCTGCTCAGGATACCAAAATAGGTGTGCTGAACGCATTGCAGGCATTGTTTAACTCGGATGCGGCGCGTGTCGTGCAAGAAGAATTGGAGCAGGAATTTAACTCCGATGAGGTTAGAGCTCAAGAGCTTACCGATCAGCTAAATGCGCTACGCGAAGAATTCCAACAGAACGAAGCTGTCATGAGCGAGCAGGAAATCAGCCGCATGAATTCCAATGCGCAAGACTTGCAGGTTCAGCTGCAGCTGATTCAGGAAAGAGTGCAGACTGCGCTGCAACAAAAGAACCAGGAATTCCTAGAGAGCATGCAGGCAGACCTGGCTGCTGCCGTTACCGATGTTGTGGCAGAAGGCGGATACGATCTTATACTTAATTCAGATACCGCGCCTTATTTCGCGCCTGTTCTGGATATTACTGCCAAGGTTACTGCCAAGCTCAATGAGAACGTTCAGTAGTAACGAGGGTCTTCCTATCAGGTTAGTGTCAGGTGACACATAAACTAAATTACACATTGGCGGAGCTAGCGAAGTTGCTGAGCGCCGAACTCGTTGGCGATGGCCAGGTTGTGATAACTGGCCTGGCTACGCTGCAGAATGCCAGCTCTGGCCAGCTAAGTTTCTTCAGTAATCCCTTCTATGCAGATCAGCTAAAGACTAGTCAGGCATCTGCAATTCTTGTCGAAGAAAAATACCTGGATCGTTGTAGCGGCAATAAGCTCGTTACGGCAAAGCCCTATGTTGCCTTTGCACTGGCGACTCAATTATTCGATAACTCACCAAGACAGGGCGCTGGTGTTCATTATTCTGCCTGCGTGGATGCGTCTGCTGAGTTAGGAGAGAACGTAAGCATTGCGGCAAATGTCGTCATAGAGGCCAATGTAAAACTGGGTAACGATGTGGTTATCGGAGCTGGTTGCGTGATAGGCCAGAATTCGATTCTCGGTGATGGCTGCAAGCTGCATCGCAACGTGACCCTCTATCACCGTGTCACCCTGGGGAAAAATGTCGAGATTCACTCTGGGGCGGTACTAGGTGCCGACGGCTTTGGCTTTGCCTTCGACGGAAGCAAATCTGTTAAGATTCAGCAGCTGGGCGCTGTCAAAATTGGTGATGATGTCGAAATCGGTGCGTGTACTACTATCGACCGAGGTGCGCTGGAAGACACCGAAATAGCTAAGGGCGTGAAGATCGACTCTCAGGTGCAGATAGCCCATAACTGCAAGATAGGCGAGCACACGATTATCTGTGGCTGCGTAGGCCTAGCCGGAAGCGTGACCATCGGTAAGTACTGCATAATGGGTGGCGGCTCTGGGGCCGTAGGCCACATCAGCATTGCCGATAAGGTACAGGTCAGCGCGATGTCGCTGGTGAGTCAGTCGATCCCGCAGGCAGGCATGTATTCCACAGGGACAATTCAGGCGAAGACATCCCAGTGGAAGCGCAATGCGATTCGTTTTCAGCAATTGGACAGTATTGCCAAGAGATTGAAAGAAATCGAGAAATCTACCGATAAGAACTAAACAGAGAAATACCAACAGAATAACTAACAAGCCTACAGCGCTCCAAAGGGAGCGCCAGATAGGTGAGAGAACCACTGATGCTAATGACCGTCGAAGAAATAAAAGAGTACCTTCCCCAGCGCTATCCCTTTTTGCTGGTGGATAGGGTCGTTGAGATGGATTTAGGTAAATCTATCGTAGCGTATAAGAATGTGACTGTTAACGAACCATTCTTCAACGGTCACTTTCCCAGCCAGCCAATCATGCCCGGCGTGCTTATCATCGAAGCTCTAGCTCAGGCGGCCGGTGTGTTAGGTTTTAAGAGTCAGGAAAAGAAACCGAAAGACGGTTATCTCTATTATTTCGTGGGTGCAGATAATGTACGCCTGCGTAGACCGGTTGTGCCCGGTGACTGCCTCACCCTAGCGGCAGAAATTGTCACTAACAAGCGCGGCATCTACAAATTTGCCTGCCGCGCCAGCGTAGGCGAAGAGCTGGTGGGTACAATGATTATTATGTGTGCAGAGAGGAAGGTGGATGTCGATTGATTCCAGTGCCAGGATTGATCCTAAAGCTGAAATAGATTCCGATGTAACGATAGGGCCCTGGACTATCATTGGCCCCAATGTGCAAATTGGTTCGGGTACGGTTATAGACTCCCATGTCATAATTCGCAGCAACACAAAGATTGGCAAGAACAATCGAATTTTCCAGTTTAGTTCGGTCGGTGAAGACCCCGCAGATAAGAAATTTCATGGCGAAGAAACCTGGCTTGAGATTGGCGATAATAATGTCCTGCGCGAAGGGTCTAACCTGCATCGCGGTACCGAGTCCGGCGGCGGGCTGACGCGAGTTGGCAGCGATAATCTGTTCATGCCCTATGTGCACATTGCTCACGACTGCATAGTGGGGAGCAACACGATTTTTGCCAACAATGTCGGTATCTCCGGTCACGTCGAAGTCGATGACTGGGCTATTCTCGGTGGCTATGCCGGGGTAAATCAGTTTCTGAGGATAGGCGCTCATGCGATGGTCGGCGGTGTGACACACATCGATCACGATGTGCCGGCCTATATGATCGTCAGCGGTCAGCCTGCGGCGGTAAGAGCGATTAATAGCATCGGTCTGGAGCGTCGTGGCTTCGATAAGCCAACAATCAAACAGCTACGCACGGCGTTCAAGATTATCTATCTGCGCGGTCGCGGCTTGTCCGAGGCGATAGCGGAATTAAAAGTACTGCGCGAAGACTGCGAGGCTATGCAGGTTCTCATCGACTCGCTGGAGAGTTCTTCGAAGGGAATACATCGCTAGTAGTTCCGCAGCCCTTCAACTCAAGTTCACCTATGTGTGGGCAATGAAAGCCAAATTGTCTCGATACCTCAAATTATGAGCGAAGCTCCTTTAATCGGCATTGTTGCAGGCGAAAAATCGGGGGATATTCTCGGTGCTGGCCTGATCGCTGCGTTTCGTAAAAAATATCCCGATGCTGAGTTCATCGGAGTCGGCGGCCCCGACATGATTGCCCTGGGTTTTACCTCCCTGGCCGATATGGAGCGACTCTCGGTCATGGGCTTCGTCGAGCCATTGGGTAGGTTGCCCGAGCTATTCGCACTGAAGAGGCGACTCAAGGAATATTTCATCAAGCGGCGGCCGCTTGCCTTTATCGGCATAGACAGCCCTGATTTCAACCTGCGTCTGGAAGAAGAATTAAAACAGGAGAATATCAAGACCGTTCACTACGTCAGTCCCAGCCTGTGGGCCTATAGAGAAAAGAGAATCCATAAGGTTAAACGCGCCGTGAACCTGATGCTGACACTGTTTCCCTTCGAGACGGCGGTTTACGAGCAACATGGTGTGGCGGTTAAGTGCGTGGGCCACCCCCTTGCCGATAGTCTGGGTTTTGAAGACCACAAGTTACGCTCGCGGAAGAAATTTGATCTACGGGCCGATGACAGCATAGTTACGCTGATGCCCGGTAGTCGCGGCGGCGAGATCAAGCGACTCGCGCCGGTGTTTCTGAATGCCGCAGTGCAGTCGCTAACAGACTGCCCGAACCTAAAGTTTCTTATCCCCTATAGCAGTGCCGCGAACTACGCTCAGATCAACGCGCTGCTACGAGAGATGTCACTCTTTCGCGGGGAGCGATTTATTCTGGCCGACGATTCTCATGGGGCGATCAGTGCGGCAGATCTGGTGGTGCTGTCCTCGGGTACCGCTACACTGGAGACACTGTTGCTAAGGCGACCAATGATCGTAGGCTACAAGCTTGCCGCCATCACCTTTGCCATTGCCTCTCGTCTGGTTAAGATTCCCTATGTTGCGCTGCCGAATCTTCTCGCCGGACGCCAGCTGGTTCCCGAATATATTCAACACGATCTCACTGCGGCAAAGGTGCGCGATGGCATCGTTAGTCATATCTCCGGTGCCGAGGATCACGCAGGCTTGATGCAGGAATTCGAGAAGATACACCGCAGTCTTCGCCTAGACGCCTCGGCACAGGCTGCCGCAGCCGTTGCTGGCTTGATCGAAGACAGTGTGGCGCAATAGATGACAGGGCAATCCAGTTTAGGCAAGACTGCCGACACGGCGAGACTGATAGCGGGTACCGATGAAGTCGGCCGAGGTCCGCTGGCAGGGGATGTGGTTGCCGCCGCCGTAATACTGGATCCCTTAAAACCAATTACTGGTCTAGCCGACTCCAAGAAGCTGTCTGCGAAGCAGCGCCAGCGATGTTTCGAGGACATCCTTAGTAATGCCCGCTGCTTTGCCTTAGGCCGCGCATCAGTACAAGAGATCGAGCAAATAAATATTCTGCATGCGAGCCTGCTGGCAATGCACAGGGCTGTCGAAGCTTTACAGGTGCAACCCGATTTCGTCTACGTAGACGGCAACCGCTGCCCGAAGTGGCAATACGCCGCCGAGGCCATCGTTAAAGGCGACTCGCTGATCCCGGCTATCTCTGCCGCATCGATAATCGCAAAGGTGACTCGCGATACCGAGATGCAGGAACTGGATAGACAGTTCCCCGGCTATGGCTTTGCACAGAACATGGGCTATCCAACGCCGGCGCACCTGGCTGCGCTAAAATCTCTGGGCCCGACGCCGGTTCACCGGCGCACATTCGCACCGGTGGCACGCTTTCTGGAAGCTGGGTTAAGCCGCTAAACTTTTGTCCCGTTTTCACTCAAAAAAAGGTATATTGGAAGCTCGTCCATTGCCAAATAATTAGATTCATACATGTCTGAAAATTCGCCTAATCAGCCCTTCGCGCATCTACGATTACACACAGAATTTTCGATCAATGATGGCATCGTTACCATCAAGCCACTCATAGCGAAGCTGCGCGAACTTTCCATGCCGGCGGTAGCCATTACCGATCTGGCAAATATGTTCTCCCTAATTAAATTTTACAAGGCAGCCTTAGGGGCTGGCATCAAGCCGGTCTGTGGTTGCGATGTTCTGGTAGAGAGTGACGACCGATCGAAGCAGACCCGCCTGGTGCTTCTGGTAAAAAACGAAGCCGGCTATCTAAGCCTGACCAAGCTCATCTCCGAGCTGTACACTGAGAATCCAAACCAGAGTGAGCCGGTGGTGCGTAAGTCGCAACTCCAGGGCCGCGTCGATGGTCTGATTGCGTTATCCGGTGCGCAGAACAGCGACATTGGCATGGCGCTGCTGGCGGAAGAGGCGGATCTGGCGTTTGAGTTGCTCAGCGAGTGGAAGCAGCTGTTCCCGAATAGTTTTTATCTAGAGCTGCAGCGGGTGGGCAAGGCCGAGGAAGAAGACTACATCGAGGCCGCAATCGCTCTCGCGCTGAAATCCGATTGCCCGGTCGTCGCGACAAACGATGTGCGCTTCATCGATCAGGAAGATTTCGACGCGCATGAGGTTAGGGTTTGCATCAACGAGCGTCGCACCCTGGATGATTCGCGCAGGCCGCACAATTACACCGAGCAACAGTATTTGAAGACTGCTGCCGAGATGAACGAGTTGTTTAGCGATATCCCGGAGGCATTGGAGAATGCCTGGGAGATAGTGAAGCGCTGCAATCTCTCGCTGGTGCTGGATCAGCCCAGTCTGCCCAATTATCCCGTGCCCGCAGGCATGACCATGGATCAGTTCTTCTCTGATCTTAGTTCACAGGGGCTGAGAGAGCGTCTGCGCAGTCTCTATGGTGAGGACTACGAGAGCAAAGACGTTGAGAAGCCCTACTGGGAGCGTCTGCAGTTTGAGCTGAACGTAATCAATCAGATGGGTTTCGCTGGCTACTTCCTCATCGTGATGGAGTTTATTCAGTGGTCGAAAGACAACGGCATTCCGGTAGGCCCCGGGCGTGGATCGGGTGCCGGTTCCATTGTGGCCTATGCGCTACGCATCACAGATATCGACCCACTTAAGTATGACCTGCTGTTCGAACGCTTCCTGAATCCGGAGCGGGTATCGATGCCGGATTTCGACGTCGACTTCTGCATGGAGGGTCGCGACCGCGTTATTGCGCATGTTGCCGAGTTGTATGGCAAGGATGCGGTATCGCAGATCATCACCTTCGGTACCATGGCGGCCAAGGCCGTTGTGCGTGATGTGGCCAGGGTGCAGAGCAAGCCCTATGCCCTGGCCGACAAGCTGTCGAAATTGATTCCCTTCGAACCGGGCATGACGCTGAAGAAGGCATTCGAGGTAGAGCCCCTGCTGGGCGAATTCGTCGACTCCGATGAAGACGCGCAGGAAATCATGGAGATGGCCTATAAGCTGGAGGGCATCACCCGTAACGTAGGCAAGCACGCAGGTGGCGTGGTCATCGCGCCCACCAAGCTGACCGATTTCACCCCGCTGTACTGCGATGAATCGGGGCAGGGCCTAGTCACCCAGTTCGATAAGAACGATGTGGAGACAGCCGGGCTGGTTAAGTTCGACTTCCTGGGTCTCAAGACACTCACGCTTATGGCAGATGCGGAGCGCATGATCCGCAAGAAGCCGGGGTTCGAGGACTTCGACGTCAACGCGATCGCGATGGACGATGAAACGACTTATGACCTGTTATGCGGGGGAGATACCGAAGGCGTCTTCCAGGTTGAATCCTCCGGCATGACGGACCTAGTACTGAAGCTTAAGCCGCGA